>Ga0181417_1000202_pt1 | contig 19998 bp, 16 predicted proteins | sample 40SPOviralmetaG_FD_130142 | JGI IMG/M metagenome (GOLD analysis project Ga0181417, IMG submission 130142) | Marine viral communities from the oligotrophic San Pedro Time Series (SPOT) site, San Pedro Channel, CA, USA - 40 SPOT_SRF_2013-02-13 | ecosystem: Environmental > Aquatic > Marine > Strait...
ACCTTGTTCACCTTGATCACCTTTGTCACCTTGGAAACCTTGTTCACCTTGATCACCTTTGTCACCTTGGTCACCTTTTAGACCTTGATCACCTTTGTCACCTTGGAAACCTTGTTCACCTTGGTCACCTTTGTCACCTTGGTCACCTTTGTCACCTTGATCACCTTTGTCACCTTGGAAACCTTGTTCACCTTGGTCACCTTTTAGACCTTGATCACCTTTGTCACCTTGGAAACCTCTGTCACCTTGATCACCTTTGTCACCTTGATCACCTTTGTCACCTTGGAAACCTTGTTCACCTTGGAAACCTTGATCACCTGTAATACTATTACCGGCTGGTCCTTCTGGACCTTGATCACCCTGTGGACCTTGGATAGGTTCAAAATCACCCGCGTCTTGTGGAGTTGGGAAAGTAGTTACACCTGTACCACCAACCTGCATTGCACCATAAGGGCCGTCGTCTGGTGAGTTATCGTAAGTAATGATACCATCGACACCCATGAAGAATATTTTAAATTCTTCTTTACTCGCCGGTGTAGTGTTTACTAGTTCAACATACAGTTTTGTATAATTATCTAACCATGGAATGATCATTGTAGACTGAATAAAGTTAGCATCTTGATCGTTAAAGTGTGCAAATTCTACCCATGATGAAGTACTACTATCATACATGTGTATCTTTATATTAAACACTCTTCCGAAACCTGTACTACCATACCAATCTGGTAATAATGAAATACCAGTTTGGCCAGGCTCTGCCTCTAAACCTTCAGTTGAAGCTGTAGGAGCAGTTAAGCCTATTACTCTATCGTGAAAATAATACTTACTCTGGTTGCTGTTATAATCACTACTATCTCGCCCTGTTCTATATGAACCAATGACTTTATCACCAACGGGAAGTCTATCCTCTTTTGTTGTAATTTTCATCTTTATTGAAGTTTATTTCTATTTTTAGCGTTATTGCTAAGTTGAGCATTATTGCTCGCATGAAAGTAAACAATATTAGGGCAATGTTTAAATTCATTACTATGTCATAAAATTTATTAGGGTAAAGTTTTAAAACATAGATTTATTCCATTCTAATGAATGGTTTGTTTTAAAACTAATTAGGGTTAGTTTTCTAACTATGTACTTAATTTTAGGGGAATTAAATACAAAATTATATATCATTTTAATTCGTAAGCGTGCACCCGCACGGGGAGTTTAAAATAATATTATATTAGTATATTAGTTAAAAGTTAAGATCTGTTTGATCTATATTATCTAGGATGTAGTCCATTGCTTCTCTTGCAGTATCTACAATTTTAAATAAGTCTAGGTCTTTTTCTGAAATATTACCTTCTTCTTTTAGCATTGTTTCTTTAATCCAATCTAACATAGGATCCCAATAGTCTTTTCCGACTAACACTACAGGGACCTTTCTCATATGTCCAGTTTGAATCAATGTTAATGTTTCAAATAATTCATCTAAGGTGCCGAAGCCCCCAGGAAATGCCACAAAGGCTTGTGAGTATTTAAGGAAGAATACCTTTCTAGTAAAGAAATATCTACAATCAACAAGTTCATCGATATAATCATTTTCCTTTGCTTCAAAAGGAAGTTGGATTTTTAAACCAACACTTATTTGATCAGTTTCATATGCACCGAAGTTTACAGCTTCCATAATACCAGGTCCACCGCCACTAATTACACCATAACCATGTTGTGTACAAAGATACGCAAGCTCTGAAGCTGATTTATAATATTTGTGTAAACTGTCTGTGCGGGCTGAACCAAAGATTGAGATACATGGTCCAATTTCTGATAGTTGATCGAAGCCTTTTATAAATTCGCCTTGAATTCTTAGCACCTGCCAAGCATCTTCGGCTTTTTTGTTTTTAGACCATCTTTTACTATTCATATCTTATATATTATTTTAGAGTTGTGAAACTCAAGTTTATTGGTGTTTAAGAGATAATATAATACTCTTATATTATTCTTTTATGTATTCTACAGAGTAGTCTACATTAAATCTATCTAATACCTGTACAGAAATGTCTACACCTGATTTAGTGTATGTTTTAAATTCAGTATTGTTTGCAGTTATTAAATAGTAAGGTGGGATATATTCAACTTTTTCCGAGCTCATTAAAAATGCCTCTTTCTTTTTTTAATTCTTCAATGGCTATTCTATAAGCTTCTCTTGTTTCTACTTTATCTTTAGCAATATAATATTCAGCATATTGTTCTATAAGTGTTTTGCTAATTCCTGCAGTTGCAGCTTCTTCTAATATTATATCAACATAAATATAATCTATTGAATTCATTTTTAATTATTTTTTTTAAGGACGTAATATTCGTTTTTTTCTTCTAAAATATCGGCTTCAATATATTTATTTAAGATTTCTAGAGTCTGCTCTCTATTTAATTTAATAATTTGATCCTGTATATAATCTATATGGATTGGTTGTCTAAATTTTAATAAGTCTCTATCCTTTATTAACATCTGTTTTTTCTTCTATTTTTAAGTAGTTTATCCATTCAATGGATTTTTTACAAAGTTCGTATTCTTCATAGGCTTCCATTTTATCCATGTTATGTTGTAATGCATCTAAAAAATTATTTCTTTTAATTGCCATTATGAAGTCGTCCTTTGCGTGAATTGCATATATGAATTCGTCTTTATTGTTTTCAAGAGCCCATATAGTTTTTTTAACCAATAGAGTTCCCATCTCTCTTTCTCTTACTTTCATTTCAAGGAGAAGTGCATCCTCATCTACTCCTTCAAATTCTATTACTTCATCTTTCATTTATATGTATTAAAAGGTTTCATGTGGATGCCAACTGTAACCATCAACTTCCTGTTTTAAAAGTTCATATGTTTCTTGCCAATCCTTTACTTGAAATGTTTTGTGTGGATTTTCTAAAATATTAGCTAAATCATAATCATTTCCTCCTTCCATTGTCTTATCTCCATAAAAATGTATTTTTACATTTTCTTCAAGATGTTGATTTAAAATCCATTCTTTAGCTTGACTTTTATTAGCTCCTTTTGGATGAATGTCGATTGATATTTGACCACCTACGGATGCTTCTAATAATGGAAAGCTTTCGTTTATTATTGCAGCCATATCAAGTCTTTCTTTATTAATATCATCCCATTCTCCATATTCATCTCTCTGTTCTTGTGTACAATCTCTACCAACAACTGAAAAATTACATAAACCTGTTCTAATTTCAATGTGATTAGAAGTTTGTTTTTTCCATTTACTAATATTTAAAAAAGATTTTAATAATTTAATAAGATCTTCACCTGGATTCCAATTATTTCTATAAACTTCTTTTCCTTTTACAAAAATATGATTTCCGCAACTTTGTAAACAACCTGCCGCTGCATTCCAAACTTCTTCTCCAACTTGTTCGATAGTTTTGTCTTTATCTGAACCTGTTACTAGATATACATAATTATATTTGCAAAAATCTAAGAAAAACTTTTTGAATACTGGATCCATTGTTAATCTTGATGGAGTGAGTGTTCCATCTACATCAAATGCATATATTGTTTTCATATTTATTATATATCATGTTTAAAAAAAGTTTAATAAATACAATATGAATTATTTTACAATCGTTAGAGAAGTTGAAAACATATATGTAGAAAAAAAGAGTAAATTTATTGCATATATGTTTCCGATTAAAGATGAATATGATTTTAAGGAAGCTTTAAACGATATTAAAAAAGTACATCCTAAAGCAAATCACCATTGTTGGGCGTATGTTTTAGGTGAAAAATGTGAGATTGAAAAGTGTTCAGATGATGGAGAACCAACAGGTGCAGCTGGACTTCCAATACTTGGTCAACTTAAAAGCAAAGAACTTACATATTGTGCATGTGTTGTAGTTAGATTTTTTGGAGGAATTAAACTTGGAAAAGGTGGTATGATTAGGGCATATAAAGAGGCCGCTAAGCAATCGATAGAGTGCGCCAATATAATTCAAAAGGAAATTTGTATTGAATATATGCTTGAGGTAGAATACCCTTACATGAATCGAGTCATGCAAATAATAAAAAGAAATGAGATTAAAATAGGCTATAGTGATATTTCAACTAACTGTAAATTTTATTTACAAATTCCAATTAAATTAGAAAAAGAAATTATAGGAATATTAAGTAAAGTAAAATCTGTTTCTATAAATATTATGAAGTAGTATTAGTTTTCCAATTATATTTTCTTTTCTTAAATTTATCATTTACTAAATCATGTAACATTTCATTGTATATTTTTACAATTTGTTTATTTTCTTTAGTATATCTTTTAATTTTTTTTCTATTTATTTCTAAATAATCATTGTCGTTATTATGATTCTTAAGTACTCTATTTAATGCGCTTACACCGCTTCTTGCATCAAACGCCTCATAATAATATCCAATGTCTTGGCAAAGAGTTGCATTATGAATAACTGGCCATCCCATCCAAGCAACATCTAAATATAAATAGTTTAAATTGTTTTCCCATTGCCAACTAAAAACAATATCAGCATAATTATTAATCATTCTACCTGTTTGAATTCTTGCCTCAGCTGTCATTAGTTTTTTCTTTAATAATTCAGTAGGTCTAATTAAATCTTTGAATGGTTCTCTATCTTTAAGTTTACTTGCACCTACTAAATATATTCTATCTAATTCATAGTCTGATTCGTTAACGAATTTTTCTAAAGCAACTATTGGAAATATACAATTTTTCATCATAGAAATATTTGGTTCCATTACCGCTATATTCTTTAAATCTCTTTTAGTATATGTTGTATAGTTATTTTGTTTTGCATCTAACTCTAATGCAATAGGGTCCCATATAAATGGAACTACTGTTCCTTTATCACATTTTCTTTTAAATTCATAATAAGATAAATTACTATGTTCCATTTGAGGAATACACCATATTTGATCTGGTGAAGCATATGTTATTTTTCTTGTATTTTTAGACTCATGTTGACCATATATAATTTTTTCACTATCAATCATAAAATGATTTCCACATTCATAAGAAACAAATTTTAAATCAGGATTTACCTTTTTAAAAGCATTTAGCATATATTCTTCAATGCTTAAACCTAGTTGAATAATCACATCAAATGGTTCATTGAATGCATCTTTTAAGTCAATATGGTTAACATCTAGATTTAGTGTATCTAAACTAGCCTTTGTTCTATTATCTTTATTATATGTTGAATATAATAAATGAGCATCGTGGCCTGCGTCTTTTAGAAGCATTGCCAAATAAATTGCATTTTGATTAACTCCATTAGACCAAATGGAAAAGTTACCAACATTAATAGTTACGGCTATTTTCATATTTTATATTATATATTTAAAATAAAAAAGGGAACAATGTTCCCTTTTTTATTACATTTAATTTTATTTTATAATTGACCTCCATCTATGAAAACCCATCCAGCGTTTTCTAAAATAGTTTTCTTAGCTGCAGCAGCTGCAGTATATTGAGCATTGCCAAAGCTAACTGTTTTTATGTATTGATATACAGTTTCATCGAGCCATGCTTGGCTAAGAGTTTTCTCTTTTATAGGATCTCCTTGAACCCACTTATTATTACCTCCTAAAGAATCAGGATGTGTTGTGGTAAAGTCTCCTACTAAAGAACCTGTTGAATTAATAATAGTAGCCCAATTAGTAAGTATTTGACTATATTTCGCAGCTGTAATATTATTATAAGGGAATAGACCAAGACCAGTACTAGTACCAAAACCTCTAACTAAACTCATATTCCATGATTCTACACCATTTCCTTCAAATACTGAAGATTGGATTAAAGAAGGTCCCCATACCATACTTGTAAGTTCCCAGTTACTAACATCTCCATTAAATGAATTACCAACAATAAAAGCATCAAACCTTGCAACATTATGTAAATCCCAAACAACGTGTACATTTCCATCAGAATCAGTATATTGTGAGCCTGCTATTAAATCACAGTTAAAGTTATTAGCTCCTTTAAACATACTATATGCAGTTTCAATAGAGCCTGTTGTCCAATTTTCAAATCCATCGGTAATTCCAGAATACTGAAACATTTCAGATGCAATTTGTAAATTAAAAGGCTTCCAATTTGTAAAATTAGTTCCAAGTAACTTAGGAGTACTTCCAAACATTGCATGTGCCTCTGTTAAACTTTCTACATTCCAATTTGAAATATCTTCTTCAAAACCTGAACCATTAAACATTTGACCAGTTAATGATAAATTCATAGTATTCCATGAACCTAGACCTATTCCTCCAAAACCACGAGAAGCATAGAACATTGCTCTTGCAGTGTATAAATTATCAGTCTGCCATGCTGATAAATCTAAATCAAAATCAGGATGTGCTCTAGAAAACATATAACTTCCATTTGAAAGTGAACTAACGCTCCAATTAGATACATCTGGTACAAATGGATAATGATCAACTGTGTTTGATGTATTAGTTGTTAGATTATTAAGAGTATCATATGCACTATAGTATGCTATTAAATTAGCGTTAGAATCTATTACAGTAGTCGCACCTGGAGGTGATATATTTACTCCTCCAAGAAAATCGTATATATCTCCTCCTTCTCTAAAAGTGTCATAACCATTACTACTTCTGACATACACGAGTCTGAACATTTCCATTGCATTAAATACTGAATCAAAATTCCATGTAGAAAATGAGTTACCATAGGTCATGTCTCTCATATCGCTAAACATTCCACCAGTATGTCTAAGACTCATTGTTCCATCTCCATTAGTTCCCCAAGTACTTAAATCTTGATTAAAATTAATAGCTTTTTCAAACATAGTACTAGCCCATTCTAAACTACTTACATTCCAAGAACTTAGATCTTGATTAAAACTAACTGCATATCTAAACATAGATATAGCGGAGGCTGCATTTTCCATATTCCATGCGTCCCACGTATCACTTGCAATAGTAACACTCTGTGATACCATTGGTTGATTATAACTCCAAGCTCCGTTAAACATAGAAGAAAATGCACTTAGTTGTGCGTGACCTTTTTGAGTATTAGTCAAATTAGCTCCTTCAACCACGTTGTCAGTCTGCCAATTAGATATGGGTTGATTAAATGAACGCGCGCCAGTAAACATATAAGCAAATGATCTAGCAGATTGAGTTCTCCACCCTAGATATGAATATCCAGCTACTGAAGTAACATGTTTAGTATTCATAGGTTGATTATATGCAAAACAGTTTCTAAACATACTGAAGAACTGTGTAGTTAGACTAACATCCCAATTACTAATGTCTTGGTTAAATAATCTTTGATTTCTAAACATATAACCCATGTTTAGACAGAGAGTAGTTTTCCAAGCAGCCCATGCAGCTCCAGTATAACCACTTACTGTATTTGAAACAGTTTGCATTGGCTGATTATATACACCACCTGTTATTGAGTAATTTGGATGACTTTGGTCTCCAGCTCCATGCCAACAGTCTAAAAACTGAGTAAAATTTTGTACTCTTGAAACGTCCCAATTAGATATATCTCCATTAAATAGATAACATCCCTTAAACATTTTACCCATGTCCTTTACATTAAGTGTACTCCATCTTAAAGTTCCATTTACATAACTAGTTTTTAAATCTCTATTAAATGAAAAACACATTTCGAACATTGAGGTCATTGTTATAACACCAGGCGATCCTGGTACTTTTTCTTTTAATTCCCAAAGATGTATTCCAATAGGATTAAAATCATAACATTGATAGAATAACATAGTAAAGTCTTTAACATTACTAACATCCCATTTTGATAAATCAGTAGGACTCCATATTGTACAACTATGAAATGCATAATCTATTTTTGTAGCTGAGGAAGGAATAACGTTTTCTGCCTCTAAAGTTTTATTAGGATCTGTTAAAGAACTACACCCAATAAATAAATAACTTAAATTTGCAAGTCCTGAAAAATCAGGAGAATCTGTTGCAGAAATATCTAAATTATGTGCTTTCTCCATTAAACCTTTTACAGAAATATAAGAAATGTTTCCCCATTGTTTTATATCTATAATTTTATTAGGTTCTACATAATAAGGTATATTTCTATCAAGATCCCAAGAATTACCTTGCCATACAGAATTACTTAAAGTTTGATTAATGTCAGCGGGTCCATAATATACTCTCATACCACCTCTCATTTGTAACCAATTTCTACTATTAGAGTATCCGATTTCATTTTCAATACATCTTGTGTGGCCCATTGGCTTACCGTATGCTAAAGTTACAGTAGTTGTGTTTGAACCATCAAATAATACGCTTTGTACAGGTGCGAATTGCTCATCTTTATTTGTGTTCCCTATTCTAAGAGAAACCTGTCCAACCTGTCTAGTTACAGTTGATAAACTGTTAAATCTAGATCCATCAAAATAACCACTCCAGTCTTTTCCACTAGTGTCAACTATTGTTAAAGTAGAACCAGTTGCACTCACTGAAACTCCACTTACATTAGTGCCAGTAAGTATTTCAAAACTATCATTTTTTTCAATAGGACCAACATTTGCTACATCATCATCTTCTATATATCTTCTAGGTGAATTATTTACAGTATGTCCAACTGCATTTGTATGGAACAATGTTCTCTCAGTTCCATAATGATGTGTAAAAGTAATACCAGTTGCATTTGCTATTTTAATATCGTATTGGCCTGCACTTGCATAAGTGTGAATAGGATGGTGAATTCTTGCACTCGTTCCAGTATATTGTTCTGGTGGAGTACCATCTCCCCAATCTATTACAAAAGTTCCTGTCATTGGAAGTCTATATCTAAGAGTACCATCTCCATAAAGTGTATCTCCAACCTTTACAGTCAATGTCATACCATTGTGAACTGGTGGAAATATACCAGTAGTTGCCATATTAACACCTCCTAAACTAACATATGAATGAAACCTACTTTTATTATTTTTTATTTCAGGCACAATAAAATCAATAGTACAGTTTCCAGTTTGTGGATCATATTCATATATAGAATATAAATTTTTAAATCTATCCATCATACTAACTACAGAATCAACTTCACCTATTTGTATAGTTGTTGTATAACTATCTCCTGGTTCATATCCTGTTAAGTCATGATCTACTCTTACATATCCTCCAACATCACTTGTTAAACCTCCTACAACTGAAGTGTCTCCATCAAAAGAAACAAATTGTTCCTCAAAGTCATTATTTCCTGGTTGATAATCTACATGAACGTTATCCGTAATTACCTGTAACCTAACTCTGTGAGTTGAATTGTTTGTTACAAAATATACATTATGTACACTACCAAATGTTTCATGATTCGACCATGGTATCATTGCTCCTGGAATATCTCCATCGTTAAAGTGTTCATCTGTTGGATCTAACTCCATGTATAGTTGCCATTGGATGTTACCTGCGTTATCATCATATTTAAACCATATTTGAACAACGTCATCTGTGTTTAAATAAAAACCAGCTTCTCCAAATTGTCTACTAATCCCGATGTCTTGAACTCCCGTGGGAGCAGATACTCCTATAACGTCTAATCCATCTCCTACTTCGAAGAGATTAACGTCATAACTATTTAAATTCTGTGCCATTTTATTTTACTTTTTTTATTTAATATTTATTTTAATTTTTTTATATTACTATTTTAAATTATCTCTAACAATAATATTTAATTTGTATTCTGTTGATTGAAGTCTACCAGGTCCATTTAAACTAACGTTACTTAAACAAGCATCATGTAATTTATATTTAATAGTGTAACACCATGCCTTTCTATAATACTTTTTATTACTTCCACTACCTGTGTTATAATTATTGTGACTATTATTCCAATAGTTATTTTCATTATGCATACCTTTATTTGAGCTAGCATTGAAAGTAATTTCGTAACCATTATTAGTACCCGTACCTTCTTCATATTTTAGATAAAATTTAGGGCCTCCCTCTAGTAAGTTACTTGTATAGACCCATTTAAACCTACTCATATAATCCCATCCAATATTATTTAAATAACCAGCAGGACTGTTTGGACTTATTTGATAATTACCAGTACCTTTACTTTCGAAATGGCCATCCGTTTGATTATACCATCCCATTCTCTTTCTAACAGATGTAAGAACTGGGAAAACTCCTTCGACATTTTCAGGGAAAGCATCTCCACTACCGTTACGTATTTTATTACCGGAACCATTATGAGTAAGAGGTCCTATGTTGATATAAAAAAGCTGTCTATCTAAGCCTGTATTATTTTTCACCATGTTATTAAAAATACTCTTTTTAATATGTAGGAAATTTTTAAATGTTTTTCCAGCAGAATCCGTAACATTTCCATTATAAGGAATACCTAAATTAGGTGAACCACCTGATAATACAGTTCTTGGTGTTTCTGTTAATGAAGGTGCAATATTAGTTAAAGAACCTTGTAAATTAATTCTATTAAATCCACCATTTGAATCATTAACTTTTAGTTGAAATACAATGTCAGTGTGTTTAGCATGACTTTCACCATCATAAACCCATCCTCCTTGACTAGATGTGTAAGAACCACCTGTTCTAATATAATATCTATTAGATGATCCTGGGTATGGTGCACCAATGTCTTCTAATTCAAATAGGTCTGTCATTTCAACATCAGCTCCTTGATAATTCTTATAAACTCTCTCAAGTTCAACTGTAGCTTCTCCTGTAGAATATGTTCCACCGTTTTGTGGATGAATTATACCTGAAATTCTAGTTAGATTTGTATAATCTCCTTCATCCCATGAAAAATCAGTAGTTGCTACCGTGTAAGTAGTTGGTCCGTCTGCTAAAGTACCAGCAAAATCTCCTACGTACCATCCCATAGCTCTTAATGCTGTAATATCAGATGCAGCCGCAGATGAAGGATCAACTGGTAAATTTACTAAAGCACCAGGATAACCAACATATTGTCCATTTGGGTAAGTTACATAAGGCGCATTACTATTATCAACATTTGTGGTAGTTAAATCTGCTAATTTACCTCTTAAGATGCTAAGGATATTATTAACATCGCTTTGAGAATATGCAGTATTTTCTATAAAGTTTTCCATCCAGTGATTATGTAAAGGATCTTTTACTTGGAACCTATTTGATGATGAAGCTGATCCAGTATCATATGCATTAGCACCTAATGCGTTTCCTCCATTTTGAAAATAAGTATATGCCCAAAAATCTTGATCATAAGATGAACAATCTTTTAAAAGACCATGCATCGAAAATGCTTTTGAAAAGTCAAATCCGAATAAAGGTTGATTGAATGTAACACATCCTTTAAACATTTCTTGGAACCATTCAACATTACTAGTATTCCATTTAGCTTGATCATATGGGTTTGATTTTATTACACCATTAAAATTAGCAGCGTATGCAAACATTTCATCCATATATTGTGCACTATCTGTTACCCAGTTGTCCATGTCTTGATTATATTGTAAACAAGCTTTAAACGACTTAGACATACCCCAAACATTAGATACGTCCCAATCATTGACACTAGCATTAAATTTTACACAGTGTGCAAGGATTTCATTTATATTTTCAACTATAGATCCAACTGGAAATATAGTTCCTATATTCCCTCCTGTAAATTCTTGACATAATCTAAACATTCTACTAGCGTGTCTAACATAAGTAAGATCCCAAGCATAGACATTAATTGAATTGCCAGATTCATCTTTAATATTAATTTGACTTCTTCCTACACTTGATGTAAATGCACTACAACCATCAAACATTTCTGTTGTATTTATACTTATTCCTGAATTATTCCAGCCATACCAAAATGTCCATTCACTAACATCTTGATTAAACGTATGATTTCTTCTAAACATTGCTCTAAGAGTCCTAGCACCACTTGATGTTGTATTAATAAATGACCATGATTGCCATTGACTTGGTAAACCAGATGTTGGATTCCAACCTAATGCATATGGAGATACCTGTTCCGGAGTAACACTTCCATTAAATGAACTATCACTAAACATGTATGATAAATCAGTTGCAGAATTCATATTCCAATAATTTAAGTCTTGTGAAAATTGAGTATCTCCTATTGTAACACTTCCTGCAAACATTTGCGCAAAAATTAGATTGTCTCTAACATTCCATGCTAAATACTTATCTCCATTTGAGAGAGTAACTTCATTTGTATTTAAAGGAACATTAAATAAAACTGAACAATAAAACATTGATCCCATACTTGATATTTTTTCTACATTCCATTTACTTATACTATGGTTTGAATTCGATAAATTAAGACAAAATGCAAACGTGTTTCTAAGTATTTTTCTTTTTAAGTTAGATAAATCTGGAACATCATCTGCTAAAACGTCTAAGTTAATACATAAATTAAATGATCCATCTAAAATTTGGAAAGGTATACTTCCCCAATTATCAATAGAAGTAACTTGCGCCCTAGAACGCATTACAGGATTGCTTGAACCATTGTGATAATTTATTATTTCTGTAGTAGTAAATTCTTCCATGTCCTGTGGAACATTTAGATTATCATCGGCTAAACCACCAAAGTAAAAACCACCGAATTTTTTAGCTGTTATACTTATTTGATATGTATTTGTACCTGCTGTAGTGTTTGGGTAATTGTGATTAAGCACATAAGCCTCATCATACATAAAATATTTTTTATTAAGATTGTAGGTGTTGTCAGAATCTGGCTGACTTCCACCTCGTGTTGTTAAAGATCCATTATATTGTGAATTATTATATAATTGAAAATCTGAATTAGTAATGTGTTCAGATGGACTACCATCTCCCCAATCTATTATAAAGTCATATTGACCATCAAATGGGGCATTTTCATTTAAAGTCTCTGTATCAGTAGTTGCTGTCCAAAAAGGTAACCAAAAACTTTCTTGACCTTTTCCAACATTAACTGTCATTTGAAACGGAACAGCCGGCGCATCACCTAAACTATACCATGTATGAAATGAATCTGATGCTAAGTCATAAGGACTACTAGTTGGGCCATAAGGCACTTCAAAAGAAATTGTAGTAGTTTCAGTTGATGCATTCCATGTATAAGTACAGTCGAATTCTTCAACGACTCTAGCATAAGTTATTGCGTCATCTACTGATCCTTCAACTGTAAATGAAAAAGTATCACCTACTGCATATGAAGATAAGTCATGATAAATTCTTTTATAACCGTCAAAGTTTTTTGTTTCTAACTGAGTAACTCCCACAGCTTGATCATATTCTACTGTGTTACTATACCAATTAATAAAGTCTTCTTTTAAGTCGCTTTCACCATCTCTGTGTGAAGATGTTAAAATTACTTTTTTAATAGGATGCAGAGTAATTCCTGCATTTGAGTCTGTTGATTGGAAATAGAATTTTAAAAGTGTACCATGATCTCTATGATCTTTCCATGCAAGCGCATGTCCATTTGCAAAATCACTATCAGCTAAAGATAGAGTTTGATATTCTATCCAGCCCCACGTTGCTCCATCGAAATATAAAGCCCAGACAACTATTTCTGTAGCAGTTGTCACAGAGGCATCTCTAGTACTTTCAGTTATATAAATTCCACTTTCAACGTCTTGTCTATTAACTCCTTGTCCATAATTCATAATATCAAGAAGTTCTGGTGCAGTTAGTCCAGATACCGAAGGGTCAGTTGTTCCTAAAACTAATTCATCAACATCAAAACGATTGAGTCCATTGTTTAAATTTTGTGCCATTTTAATTTTTTATTTTTTTTACCACTTTATGGGTATTTATTCAGTAATATATATTCAAATGCTTTTCCCCTGAGAGGCTAGAAGTTAAAAAAAACATAATATCGTAATAACATATAATATTAAATGTTCTATTATATAATAACAACTATATCTATCATAATTGGATTCTTTTCTGGAATGTTATTCGAAAACCGCAGACTAAAAATCAAGAGCAAAAAAGTATTAGAAGAACACTTAGAAGAGCTAGATAGATTAATAGCTAAAGTAAATAGACATAATGAATCTACTGTTGAGGTAGATAACGATCATCAAATTCAACTTATTGAATATTCATTAAAGCAAGCATTATCAGAAGAAAGGTATGAAGATGCCGCTCAGCTTAGAGATGTTTTAGAAAATCTAAAAAAACAAAAATAGGACACTATATATAGCATCCTATTTTTTATTTAATTAATTTTATTAATTTCCTATAAATATTTCCTCATCAACTGCCCAATTACTTTCATTTAATTTTTCAAGTACTTGACTGTGATCTCCACTCCATGTTGAAGAGATTGAATTATTACTAATGAATGAAGGAATTGCATCATTTAACCAAGTTAATATAAATAAACTATCGTCATTTGATTTTCTAACACTATCCTTACTATCTTGTAATACTTCACTGTAGTTAATATTTTCTAATTCAGAAATATTAAATATTGCGTATGTTCTATTGTTAAAATTCATTGTTTTATCTTTTTTTATTTATCTTTAGTTATTTTATGCTTCTTCTCCACCTCCTAGGTTAAATAAACCTTTTCTTGCTTCAAATTCTGCAGCTACATCTTCAGCGGATAATGGTCCTTCAAATATTTTCAAACTTTCAAATCCTCCACTATAGTATGCTGAACTAGCACCCATTATACCAACTGAACCACCATTAGATGTTGTATAATCAACATATCTTCTATAGTTAGATGCAAAACCATTTCCATTAGCAATGTCTCCCCATAGTTGGCCATTTATATAAAGCGCTTTATTTCTACCACCACCAAAATCAGTATATGTGATACAAACATGTACCCAACTTCCATTATTCATAGCATCTGTTAAAGGGTTTTGACCATACCATTCTTCGAAAAGAGTTAAGTCTCTGTTATATTTACCTTTTCTTTGAGGGTGACCTTGGTTAAATTCATTTGTGAATATTCTACCATCACTATAAAAACCAACATTTACACCATAATAATATGAAGTTCCATAAGCATCATTGTTTAAAAGGTGAGCTGTTTTAGCATTAGGCTTTATCCACATTGAATATGTCATACCTGGTCCTCTATTACCAAGTCCTAATTTTATATTAGCATTATGTGCCCAATTAAAATGATCATCAACACCGTCAAATACAAGGTAAGGAACATTTACAGAAGTGTCATTATTCACATAACTTACTCCATTTCTAAGAGAAGCATTTGTTCCACCTCTTTCACCTGATACTTCGTTTATAGTTGTACCTTCACCTGCGTACGACGCACTTTCATTAGTTGTAAAGAATCCTTTAAGATTTCTAGTTAACTCATTTTCTTGTCTCTCTTGTGGAGATATTTCACTTACTTCAGGGAATGATTCTGAATCTTTAGGATCTGTGCCTGCTTCAATTTCATCTTCATCTGAATGAGTATCATTGTCATCATCTGTATCTGCATTATCACCTACACCATCTCCATCAGTATCTACAGTTTCAGTTGGATCATTTGGAAATGCATCTGCGTTATCACCTACACCATCACCATCTGAATCAGCTGTTTCTGATGCGTCATTTGGAAATGCATCTGCGTTATCGCCTACACCATCGCCATCTGAATCTGTTGTTTCTGATGCGTCATTTGGAAATGCATCTGCGTTATCACCTACACCATCACCATCTGAATCAGCTGTTTCTGATGCGTCATTTGGAAATGCATCTGTGTTATCGCCTACACCATCGCCATCTGAATCTGTTGTTTCTGATGCGTCATTTGGAAATGCATCTAAAGAATCTATAACACCATCTCCATCAGTATCTACTGATGCTCTAATGTATTCATCTAAATATTCATAAACTTCAGTTTCTTCGATTTCACTTACACCATGTACTGAATATAGTTCAACAAATGCGTTTGCTACTCTTCTAAACTCTAGACTATTATCATAGCTAGGTCTTACAACTTCTTCATTAGAATCTTCTATTCTAATATTGTAAACTATTCTTTCGTTTCCTGCGCTTCCTTTCATTTTAATACCTGAACTAGCTTGAATAGTATATGATGAACTATTTCCTCCAAATTCAGTTGCATCTCTAAAACCTGGAGCTCCTACTTCAATTATTACATAGTTTGGATTTTTAATAGTTACACCTGCAGTTGACTGTTCTGATTCACCTTCTTCAGTTCTTCTATTTCTTTGAATTTCTCCATCATTTGATTTTTCAAGTTTTAGTTCATTATCACCTACTTTAACTATAGGAACAAATTTAGCAACTTTAGTATCATCTAAGAAAGTAGATCTAGTTTTAGTACCACTACTTATCTCACTTTTAGGATTTCCAGCGTTCTTAATAATTTGACCTGATCTCTCATAACCTTGAGATGTTTTAGTAATTTGAAAATTCTGCGATGATTTAGCAGTTGAAAAAGTCCTTTTAACTCCAGTATTATATCTAGAAACTTGTTCCTCTCTTGCAGCCATTTTTCTTATCATGTACTTTTCATTTAATTCAATAGCTACATCTTCATAAGATTTACCAGAAGTACTTATTACTTCTTTATTATCAATAGTTTCTTCCATCATTTCTTTAGACCTAAGTTTAAGATCTGCTTTACTACTTGCTAATCTTTCATTTTCTGAAATATAAAGATCTACCTTTTCAACAGCATCTGCTAAAATCATTTCAAATTGTTCTTTCTGAGATGGAGCAGTATCACTAATAACATCAATATTCGTATCTACTGTACCTAATTTTGCATAATAGTCTGATTTATATTGTGAAACTTCATCTGTATCTTTTCTTTTCATAAACCTTGTTAAACTTTGTCTATAATCATCAGCTGCTCTTTTCTTTTTTCTTTTTTGAGTAGATGCAGCAAAATTAGTATCTACAAATAATTGTTCTTGTTCTGCAATAGTCTTTGATAATTGTAGAAAACCTGCATAAGACTCTAAATCATTTGCAGCACTACTTTGTAAACCATTTAAACCTAATTGCATATATTCTTTAATCTTAGCTTTATCAGCTAATGATGATGGTAAATCAAACAATTCTTGACCTTGTTCAGCCAATACATCAATAGCTTCCTCTTTAGTAAAACCTTCATTTTTAGTAAGTTCAACAAGTAATGTAGATACAGGTGATAAAATACCTCCTAGTTCTGAATCAGTTACTAAGTCTTGTGTAACTATTTCTACTTCATTTGCATCTTCGGTATCTTCGTAATTTTCACCAGTAATTTCATTAACTCCTCCTACTGCCTTAATTTCTCCATAAGCAGGTCTTGGAAATTCATAATATCCATTAGCATTTGTAATTGCTGTCATTTCAACACCTGATACATCTTTACCTGTAACTGTAGCTCCACTTAAAAAAGAACCTTCAACAGATCCACCAATTACACCACCTGCTGCTTGTTTAGCATATATTGCAATTGACCTAAGCTTGTCAACTCCATCATTAATACTTGCTGGAAATTCAAATACAACATCTGTCATGTCAGATTGGAAACCTGCTTCATCATAATTCGTAATAGTAGTTGCACGTAATACTAAATTTGATACATAATCACTATTAATTACAGCAATTGCGTCTGTTATAAGAGATTGATTAAAACTTTCTTGCCACTGTCCATTGCTATATGTATAAACCATATCATGGATAGTGTCGTCTCCTTGTTCCATCTCTTCATGTTTGTTGTACGCATATGTTCCTCCTGTTTGAGGCATCACCTCACTTTGAAGATATGCCATGCCATATTCGCGGTTGTCCAAGATATTTACTGTATCTGTTAATAGATCTGTGAAAAACAACAGGTTGTCTGCTTGATGTAATGCTTCTCCTGTATGTGCTCCAACATAAATATTCCACTGATAATCTGCAACTTTTTCTTCTGCAACTGCAGCAGCATTAATAGAATCTTGCTGAGACTGAGTTAAATTGCTAAAACCTTGGGCTTCATAAGTAGCATAAAAAAACATTCTTTCCATTTGATTGCCATATTGATCTTTATACCATGGGATTATTACTTCACCAAGCACCAGCTCTGTAGGTTCTGTTCCATTATATGCGCCAATTGCATAGCCTCTTGGTAGCTCCATAATTTCCATCCAGTATCCTACACCATCATTTGGGTTTTCTTCACTTGGTTCAACTGCTGTCTGTGGATTAAAGTTATCACCAAAATATCCAAAAATAGAAAAGTTTTGTGGGCTATGATTGTGAATCATAACACCTTCTTGTTGAGTAGTATTTAAAGTTCCATCTGAATTGTTTATGCCACTATGCATTCTTTTTATACCAGGTTGATCATATTGCCCCCAGTTATTAGATTGAATTGAATCAAGAGTTTCATCATCCAATGTAATATTCCAAGGAGCTATATATGATGCAGCATAGGTTAAATAATCTAAACCTGTGTTGTCAATAGACTTAGGACTAGTCTCCCCTGTTACCATTATAGGACATCTTTCTCCCTGTGTTCTTAAAAAATTGTATTTATTATTAGCCATTTTTTTTAATTTGTTTTTTTACGTAAAATTTAAAAATTTAATTTGTTTTTACACCCTATTGCGAGTGTTCTGTTTTATATATTTAATATAACGTAGATTCAGAGTGTTTTTAACTAAAAAAATATAATATGTTATTTAGTATAATACCGATTAAATCGCCCACGAGACAGGGAGGCGCCTACGTTTAAATAAATAGACTTATAAAACTAATCAAGGGACTCATAGAAAACACGACAAGATTAAACAAAGATCTTAAAGTCCCCTAGAAAAAAAAATGAAATAGGAAAAAATATTATTATGACACTATAATAAGATATTAACTTAATACCTATTCAACCTCAGCAACATGAATCATACTCCTCTCATACACAATATACTAGTCAGTGTAATTGATTCCGCTGAGGTTCAAACATATTTAAGAAAATGAATAATGAAAATAATTTTATTACATATTTAATAACAACTATCACTAAGTCATGGGGAGATCAACCTCAGGATAATACAGATAAGCCTAGTGACAACCAAATCAATAAAGATATTGAATAATAAGGTCATGTTTACCGTATTCAACACGATCATTATTTCTCTAGCGCTACTTGGCGTACTTGGCTATGGCTTCTATCTCTTCGCACACCTCGCAGAACTTGAATCGAGAGTACATTTTCTTGAACGCGATAAATACATTAGAGATAACTACGATGGCGACATAGAGAAATGGAAGAAGGCCACCATTAAATCAAAAAGAAAGAAGAGTAGTGGAGACGCCTGAACAAATAGTCACTATAATATTATTAATCTGTTTAGGATTCCTAATTAGAACAATCAGAAAATGGGACTAGAAATTCCCCGGAGAAATTTTCGGCCAGAGGAACAATCAATTTTTTTTAATAATCTAGACTAGACACTAGTATGCCATAAATACTTAAACCAACTATAAGGCTTACGTGTTTCTAAATAGTCTGAATAGTCCGAATCATCATGTTGGTAAGCTTCTCGTTCAAAACTTATATTATAATAAGCATTAGATCCATAGAAAGGAAGTCTAATTAAATATTCAAGTACATACCATATATAGAATGGAACTACTAACATTTCTCGTTGTTGTCTAATATGAATCATCTCGTGTCTTACAAGTCTTTCAGAAAATCTACGACCTGAAACTATAATGAATGGCCAAAGACACATACCACTCACATTCCAAAAATTACACCATTTCTCCGCCGCCCCTCCTCTAAGTACAATTCCATTTTTAATCATCATTTATTATATAAGGCTTAAACAGAAAGTTTCACTACTCTATGAATAGCCCGCTTTTCTAATTCTCTGGCCTGGACATACATTGGCGCAAAGAGGACATACTTTATACTACTCCTACTAATTATAAGAAAGTTGTAGAGAGCTGAGGTCTGTAGAGGCCCATGCCCTTAGAGATGGCTAGCCCTCCCTGTGCCTTGAATCGCGCCTCCTAGCAAAGCCCCAGGGCCGAAAGCCTCTAAAACCCATAGGCTAGTCATTATGTGGCTAGGCCATGCT
>Ga0181417_1000205_pt1 | contig 19898 bp, 20 predicted proteins | sample 40SPOviralmetaG_FD_130142 | JGI IMG/M metagenome (GOLD analysis project Ga0181417, IMG submission 130142) | Marine viral communities from the oligotrophic San Pedro Time Series (SPOT) site, San Pedro Channel, CA, USA - 40 SPOT_SRF_2013-02-13 | ecosystem: Environmental > Aquatic > Marine > Strait...
TAAGTCTAAGAAAGAACGAGAAGATTTATTAAAACCTTCTAGTGAGTTAAAGTTTTTAGTGATGAATGTAGAAGCCTTTAGTACTGCCAAAGGTGCTAAGTTTGCATGGCAGTTTATAGCTAATCATGACACGCTTATGGCAGTAGATGAGAGTACAACGATCAAGAACCCAACAGCTAAACGAACTAAAAGTATTATTAAGGTAGGTAAATATTGTTATTATCGTAGAATCTTGACTGGTTCGCCTGTTACACGCTCTCCATTAGATATGTATACACAATCCCAGTTTCTAGATCCTGCTTTACTAGGGTTTAGTTCCTATTATGCATTTAGAAATCGCTATGCCTTGCTAGTTGACAGGAGTGCAGGTGGCAGGAGTTTTAAACAAGTCGTAGGTTTCCAAAACTTAGACGAACTTAACGGTTTGATGCAAAAGTTTAGCTACCGTGTACTCAAAGAAGATTGTTTAGATCTACCTGACAAAGTTTATATCAAACGAGAGATAGAACTTTCTCCCGAACAAAAGAAAATATACAAAGAGATACAACGCTATGCTATCTCGGAACTAAGCAGTATCGGTACAGTTTCTGCTTCCTCTGTTATTACACAAATTATACGATTGCATCAAATCTCTTGTGGGTTTGCTTCTACCGATGACGGTGTCATTACAGATATAAAAAACAATCGACTGGATGAACTGATGCAGATTCTAGAAGAAACCGATGGGAAAGTAATTATCTGGGCAAATTATCGACACGACATAATTAAACTCTACGATGTAATACGCAAAGCATACGGTGACGATAGTGTAGGTACATATTACGGCGATACTTCTGACGAAGATAGAGAATCGTTAATCGTAAAGTTTCAAGACAAAGAAAACCCTCTTAGATTTTTTATAGGCAATACACAGACTGGTGGTTATGGTATTACTTTGACTGCTGCCAATACTGTAGTTTACTATTCTAACAATTACGATCTAGAGAAACGCTTACAATCAGAAGATAGAGCTCATAGGATTGGTCAAACGAATAAAGTTACATATATTGACATCGTTTGTAAGGAAACAGTTGATGAGAAAATAGTAAAAGCTCTCAGGAGTAAACTAAATCTAGCTCAAACAGTTTTAGGCGAAGATACCTGGAAAGACTGGTTGTAGGTCATATTTTCATCGCTCCACAGAGTCCCGACAGGTAACTATACCCTAATAATTTCACAACAAGGAACGCACACACGATTAAATTTTGTCTTTTGATACTATATTTAGCAAAGAATCGTCAAAAACAGAATAGTAGACTTTACCTGTATTTTTACCACTAAGTTTACTGTATGTTAGATCTCGTTTCATAGCTTTGATACCATATTCGGAAAATATATCTTCAGGAACTTTTCCTGCCTCTTCTAAATTATCCATTAGATCTCTCCATCCACGAGTTTTAGTTTTATCTATAGGTGGTAAATCGAAATCGTTAATAATACTGTCAATTTTAGACTGTATGACAGGAGTTTGGTCTGTGTATTTACTAGCTACATAAATTTGATCAGGCGAAAGTTCAACTTCTGTTTTGTAAAGTGTTGGGTTAGGGTCACCACCTCTTCTTTCTAATACTTCATCTACATATTTAGTACTGTACATACTTCTAGTTTTAGAAGGTGAAAGATTTGTGTATATACTCGAGGCATCTTTGTCTGGTGTTAGGTATACACCAAAACCTAAATCACCTTCACCAGCTTTACTCAGATCAAACTTATCAAAGTCTTTTCCTGAACCGTGGTATAATGTTAGTTTTTCAGAAGGAGCTTCTTTACCCTTTCATGTACCACCACCTCGAAGGGTGGCTATTTCTCGCATAAGTGTGTTTAGTTTAGACTCGAGTCTTTTTCTAGTAGCAGGTGCCATATCGCCACCTTCTAGTTCAAGTTCTCTTCTAATTCGATTAGCGATTTGTTCTTTATTACTTGCTGCGACTAAATTTCTTTCTTTCTGAATCATCTCTTGAACTTTAGGTATGTTAGTTCGTTCACTTTCTGTTAACCTAGACATTCTTTGTCTTTCTAAATCAGCTGTACTTCCAGGTTTCATAGGATCGTCTACAAATTCAGCTTGTTTGGCAATCCCTTGTCTATCAGCTGGAAAATCTGGATCAAAACCTGATGGATTAAAATCAGGATCATACAATTTAGTTGCTTTTGCATTAAGAGCAATCCTGTTTCTATTTTCTAGTGCTTTCATAAGTGCTTCTGAACTTGGGTCTAATTTGTTTCCTCTTCCTATTTCGTCAGTGAAATCCATAAGTCTTTCATCGTTTTTAGCGATAAAACTATTAAGTTCTTCTACATCCATATTCTCAATATTTTCTTTTTCTGCAAGTTTTAATTTGAATGTTTGTCCTCCACCTCTGCTTGTACTCATAAGACTAGATATCTCTTCATCTATTGCATTTATTTCATCGTTGGGATAATATTTACGAGCTTCATCTTTTGGCATTCTTTCTGTCATAGCTTCGTGATCTTTTATAAGCTCTTGTTTCCTTGAGTTTAGCTCGTCGATTTTTGATCCACCTCCACCTCCACCTGACATACCGTCGCCCATTCTACTTCTTAGATTACGCAAACCTCTGACACCCATACTTCCGAGTTCAGCAGCTTTACCTACAAATGGAATAGTAGAAGCCATAGCAAGACCACCTATACCAGCATCCATCAGACCTCGACCAACATTACCTTGTGCGAAGTTTTCTTTTGAGCGTTCGTTAAACACATTAGCTTCAACTGCAGCTATAGCATCCCCAACTCCTGGAGTCATAAACATAGCCATCTGATCTGGGAAAGGCATTTGCTCAAAGATTGAGTATGCAGCCATGGGGTCACCAGCTTGTATCTGCTGTAAGACTTGACCATACATTTCTTTTGCTTCTCTTCTATCCATAATATCTATTCTCGTTTATTTATTTGTAAAAGTAAAGGAGTTATTTAACAATTCCAATCTCTTCGTGCCCAATAGTTAGCACTACATCTATCTGTTGAACCACTTATACCACCACTTCTAGCACAATAACTTTTCTTTCTGCTTTTGTCGTTAGGGTGTTTACCTAATTTTTTGTCACCAAAAGTAATTCTTTTAACACGACTGCCTTCACTACTACAACCTTTAACAAAAACTACTTTTCGTTTCTTGCCATATCCAGGTTCACCTTTACGAATGCCTCTAGGTGTGTTAAGTGTTACAGTTTTACCTTGGAATTCTGCCATTATTTACCTACCTTTTCCATAGCTTTTTTATGAGCTTGTGTAAATGTTTTACCTTTATTCATCTCACTTCGCATCATTGTCATATGTTGAGCTGTGTGATGTTTTTTGTGTTTCTTCATAAGTTCTTCTTGTTTTTTAGTTAGTGCCATAATTATTTACCTAGTGTTGCTATACCTACAGGAACAAAACCTTGAGGAGCGTTTGGGTCTGTAACTATAGGTAGTGATGAAAAATCAATAGTGCTGTTCATCGGGTTATAAAAATTGTTGTTTTCTAATGGGTTAAATCCTATGTTACCAATGTTGTAATAGTCTATAGCAGGGTTGAGGTTGTTCATGTTAAGACCTTGACTTTGTAAATAATCGTTAATTAAATCTTGTGTAGTTAAACCTGTATTAGTTGTACCACCTACACTAACAAATGCACCACCGTCTGTACTTGTTGTTCCACCAGTTCCACTTGTGTCTGTTCCACTAGTCGCATCATCACCACCTGTACCAACATCACTTGTATCTTCAGTTGTCATTCTAGGTGGAAACATGTTAGCATAAGTTGCTGCTTGTTGGTTGGCTAAATTTTGTGCAGCAACATTAGTTTGCCCTGCTCTCATAACTTGATCTGCTGCTTGTTGATCGATATTAGTTGGTGGACTATAGGTATTCATAAGAGTTTGTATCCCTGTACCTGTTCCATAATTTAATCTAGCCATTATTCACTTTCCTCGTCTTCATAATTATTATATTGTTCATCGCTAAAACCTAAAAGGGCATTCTCAAGTTCTAGTGTCATTTTTTCTAGCCTGTCAGGATCAATCGTAGGATCATTTGCTGAGATTTGTGCTATAATATCAGCACCAAGTTGACCAGCAGCATAACCTGTTGTTCGTACACTAGGGTTTTCTATCATTGTTGTAAGGTATCGTAAGCCTGTAGGAGAAGCTAAGACTTTACCCAGTATATTTAGTTTAACTAAAGTAGCAACATTCTGTAGTGGATTAAGTGCTATCTGAGCAGCTACTAAACCACCTGAAAAAGAACCACTACCTGTTGTTAAGAAACTAGCTTTTTCTGCAAATCTTTCTAGAGCTTGTGCTGTTTCAGAACCGAATGCTGCATTTATTCTAGCAGGCATTCCTTCTTTTTGTATAAATTTCAATAAGTTATTACCGTTAAGTATTACACCAACTGGGTCTATTTTAGTTGTATCGTAAACATTGTCTAACAGATTAACCATAAACTTTTGTTTAAAACCATCAACGATTTCAGGAGCCTCTTTACTATAGTAATTTATAAATGCTGTTATATCTTGTGACTTAGCTTTAGTAGTAAGCCAAGGTATGACTTCTTCAGGTGACAGAGTACCTATTTGTTTCTGGAAATTAGCATCTAAAAACTTAAACTGGTCGTCAACAGTTTTTACATAATCTTTTACTAGATTAGTGAACTCTCCAGTTTTACCAGAATCTAGTGAATCGAGTAGAGAAGTTCGTATCCTAACGACATCTTCTTTAGGTATAAATTTTTGAGCAGCGTTTAGTTGTTCTAACGATCTTATTATAGTTGGTGCACTGTTGCCATATAGAGCTGGAAAACTTGTGCCTAGTTGTTTTATTTGTTTTAATACAGAACCTACAGAGAAATTACCTTCTATATCTGTTGCGTTAGCTAACATAGAGTCAAAATGTCCACTCTGTAACATTTTTCTTGCAGCTTCTGGGTCGTCGGTAGCTTTTATAAATTGATTAACTTTGCCTGGAGAGTTTCTAACAACGACTTGGTTGATTAAAAGATCTGGATCTACACCATCAGCTCTTGTAAGTTTTTTAATTAAACGGTTGTCGAACAGTGCGATTCCATCAGCGTAAGAAGAAGTTGCTTCTTTTAGTTTTAAGAGACCTGCTTTTGTGTTTTCTAGTTCTTTAGGTGTTAGAGTTTTTTCTCTAATTACTGTGTTACCGTTTTTGTCTATATAACGCACACCTTTTACACCGTTGTTTACAGCTAAATCAAAACCTTCGTTAGCTGCAGATTTTAACATATTAAATTGTTTTGTACCAAAACCTTTTAACATTTCATCTGAGTATGCTGCATCACCAAACATTGTTCTAAGTGCTTGCATATGTGTTGAAGTTATATTGCTAGGCATCTCAATTATATCCTTTAGCATCTGTATAGTTATTTCACTTACACCAGCCATTGGTTCACCGTCAGCTTTTTTAGGCAACCTGTCTAAAATATTCTGAGCCTCTCGTTTAAGTGCTGAAGTTGGGACTATAGCTTTATTACCTAATAACTGGTCGGCTTCGTTATACAACAAAGCTACTGAATCTTGAAACTCAGCATACGCTTTATTTACAGAACCTGATAAATTAGTTCCTACATTTTCAGGTACTTCCCCTATACCTACTCTACCTACTACTGCGTCTGACTCTGCTTTAATTGCACCTTTTAGAGTTTCTAATGATGTGTCTACAGCTAACTCAATTGCTGATTTAGATTTTTCTCTTTGTAGTTGTATTAATGCACCTAACTCTTCTTCACCAAGTTTAGGAAAAACTTTACTCATGAAAGGGTCAAACGGTTCAGCGTCAACTTCTTTTAGAAATCCGTTTACCTTGTCTGCTAGATACTTAACATTCGTAACATTTTTCTGTTGATTATAACCGAATATAGTTTCTACCAAACCAGAGAATCTACCTAAAATTGGTCTACCTGCAGATTTAGCTACATCAGGAACTGCTCCTTCTTCAACTAATTCCCTGACTAAATCGTAGGTTTCTCTAACTCCTGGTCCAGAAGCTGCATCTACTCTAGGTGCATATGTATAGGTTTTTAAATTAAATAATCCTCGCTCTCCAGTTGGGATGCGTTTCTCAGCAGGAGAAAAGAACGCTTTACCTGTACCAACTAACGCTCGACCACCTAGTTCTGCTGCACCACCTAGTAAAGCTTCATTCCTTACATCTGCAGCTATCTCACCGACAGATTGTTGTTGCATACCTAAACCAGATTCAGCTAACTCTTCTAATGTTTTAGCAGTACCTGCTGCACCTGCACTAGCTAATGTAGCAGGAATTAAACCTAACTGTCTAGATGCAATACTCGCTAACAGAGTAGCTGTTATTTCAGGTGCACTACCAGCTAAGTCTGAAATATCGCCTTTGTCATATGTTCCTGGATTGTCTATAGTAAGAGGTTTATCTCCAGGAGTTCCCCCTAGTTGCTCACGAAACTCAGGCATGATGGCGTATCTACCGTATTTATCTGTAGTCCAACCAACACCTTCTGGTCCAACTTTATCTGTAAGATAGGCTTCTTTTTCTCCAGCAGTATCCATAAAACTCAGACCTCTGCGTAATTTACTGTTAGGTAAACCACCATAGTCAAAACTCTCTTCCCGCAAACCTGAGAAAAGTTCCATAGCTATGTCTTTTTGAGCACTGCCTGCTATTGGTGCGTCATATATAGGTAGACCGTCTGGTCCAATAGGATAATCGGCACGAGATGCATAATCTATTGGTCCACTACTTTTACCTGTGACTAAAAACTCTAGTTCTGAAAGTTCTTCTTCGTTTAAACTATCTATGAAATTTTTTTGTTCTAATGCATTTGCATTTTGGAAAGCCTGAAACAGAACATCGTCAATAACTCTGTTTTGATTTGGATCAGCCATCACCCTGCACTATTTTAAGCAGATTTGCTCTTCTACCAGCTAAATCATCTGTACTCATAGAAGAATTAGTTCTAAAATTTTCTGGTACTCGTCGACCTTCAAGCTTAAACTCTATACCTTGAATACCATCTTGTATTTTTTTCTGAACATTTTCCCAACGAAGTAAGAAATCTTGTTTGTTTTTAAAAGGTTTACCAGAGATAACTTCTCTAACTAATTTTCTGTCTTCATCACTAAATCTAGATTCTTTAAGTATTTCTTCAATAAGATCTACTTCTGCTAGATTAGTGTAAAAATTAGCCATCGTCGCCTCTGATGGTATTTCTATTCCTGGGATTACATCTGCTAAAATTTTAGCAGGAGTTGATTTCCACCATTCACCTTTGATACCTGTAATGTTTTCAGGTGCAACTTCTAGAATTTTTCCTAAAACAGACCATTGTTGTTCTAACCTATACAATGCATTAGCTTGTAGTAAATCTTCTTGACTTGCCTTAGGTAGTTTTACCTCAGGGATAGAAACAATTGCATTTATTTTGGGATCTTCTATGTCTAAACCTATACTTAAAGCAAACTGAGAAGGAGTCAATTCACCAAAAGGTAATCTTTCTCTAACTGTTTCACCTTCAGTTCTTTCCGATGCTGTGTCTATAGTTTGCATATACAGCATTCTATATTTTCTTAACTGTGCTAATTTAGTTGCATCATCTTTGTCAAGTAAACCATTTATAAATGTATCTTGAGTCATCTTAGTTACAGCTTGCTGATTTACTGCATCTGTTGCACTTACATCTGGATAATCCATTGCGTATGGATCTTTTGGCACTAAATCACTAAATTTTTTGGAAACCGCATAAGCATCTACACTTTCTGCCGTGTACGAGCCTAACAGTTCTATCAGATCTTTAGTTGTGTCACCTTTGTTTCCACTGTCTGGTAGTCTACCTCCGACGAGATCGTTATAATCACCAGATTGTTGGAACTTAGCTACAGATGCAGCTGTAAAGTCTTTTAATAAATCACCAACATCTTTTGTATCTTTAATTAAAACTAAATCACCTAATTTACCAGATATTTCATACTTAGCTAAAGATTCAGGAGTCACTTTACCTACGAGACCTACGAGGCTAGTTGCTGTTGGTTTATCACCAGCTTTGCTTGCAGTGTATAGATCTAATGCTTTTTTCCTTATGTCTAGATCTAGTTTATCTTTTGCAGTTTTATCTACTGTTCGTTTCTGTAACATAGCAGCAGCAGTTTTGCCTCTAGCTTGTAGTACTGCTTGTTTCCAGTCTCCAGGTTCATTCATAAGGAATGTACCGAATACAGAGGCAGGAAGTGCCCATTCTGGGATTGCTTCTTCGTTGTCGTCAGGAGCGTAAATAGATCTTACGAATTCTTCTACTGCACCTATACCACCTTCTTGTACTAAATCAGAAAACTCTTTGTACCCTTGTGATTTTTCTTCAGGACTTGCATCTGCTCCATCTAAACCTAATGCAGCTATAGCTCTTAGTCCATCTTCTTCGTCACCAGCGTCTGCGTTTGTAAGAATAGATTCTATCTCTCTTTCTATACCGTCTTTTAACGCAAAAGGTGTTGAACTAGAAACATTTAGATATTCTTGTGGGTCAAAGTTTAGATTTAAATCTAACGGTGGTAATGCTCCTGCTTCAGCAAACTGTACTTGATTAAAGTTAGGGGTTAACATATCCAAAACACCACCACCACCTGGAGCTCTTCCTGACTGTGAAAGCATTTTGTTTCTTTCTTTTTCATCATTCATACGCAGAGCTTCTTCTAACATTCTCGGATCAATAGCCATTACCCACTCCCCATATATGTATTACCTAATGCATTTGTAAAATTACCTAACGCTGAACTAAAGTAATCTATTCCAGGACGACTTGTTGTTTGAATACCTTGTGCTCCACCTAAAGGTGCAATACCTTGAGCAATACCAGAGTATTGACCTAATAGTTGACTTGGTAAATTATACTGACCTACGAAGTTTTGATAACCTAAATCGTTAATTGCTTGGTTCATGTTACGGTTAGCACCACCGACAGAGCCTAGGAGTCCAATGTCTTGGCGTTGTAGTGCACCTAGATTATTACCTAGTTGTCCTATACCTTGTCCTGTTGATCGCATTAGATTTGCTTGTTGTAAACCTAGATTACCTAAACTGCCTGCAATGTTTTGTCCTAACCCTACACGCTGACCTGTTAAGTTAGCTACATTAGAACCTAGATTACCTAATGCTTGACCACGCATACTACCGAGACCAGCTTCTGTTGCACCTAAATTTTGTAAAGCTAGACCACCAGCTTGTCCGTAATTAGCAAACTGATTAGCAAGGTTTTGACCTGCTGTAGCTTGTTGCCCAGCTAGACTGCCTAGACCACCAGCAATATTACCGAGCTGACTTGCAGCTCCAGCTTGTCTTCTTTGTTGTTGTTCAAAAGCATTTTGTGCTTGTTGTTGTGCATTACCAAAACCACCCATGCGTAAACGACCAACAGCTTCTATTTCTGCTTGTCTTTGTGCATCAGCTAATTCACTGGCTTGTAATCTAGATCTAGATCCACCAAACGCACCACTTGCTACTTCGTTAGCTCTTCTGCGTTGATCTGCCATAGAACCTTGTTCACGAACATCACTTAGTGTTTGTTGTACTACTTGATTTTCAAAAGGATTCATAAACCTAGAAGCTGATCTCGGGTCAAACTCTCGCGTTGCACCTAAAGAAGTTCTAGCTGCATCTTGTAAAGTACCACGAGCTGTTAAGTTAGAACCACCGAGTTGACTACCTAATAAACCGTATGCACCTCGAGCTGTAGAAGTTGCATCACCTAACCCAGCTAAACTTCTTTGTGTTCCTAGATTAGCTAAACCAGATGCTCTGTCAGCACCACGCATTATTTCATCAGTTCCTGAGCCAAAGAGTTGTTCAGCTCTGCCGAAACCTTGGTTTTGTAAATTCTCTAATCCTCTTAATCTAGAACCAGCTTCTTGTAGTCCACTGATTCCTGACTGTAAACCTGATTCATATAAATCTTGTTGCCTGTTTAAGTAAGGCATATAACTTCCGATAGCTTGATCGGAAAGTTTAAATGCTTCTAGTTCTCTAGGAGAAAAGCCAGCAATACGCTCACCACCATATGTGTATGGTGTAGCTCCAGGGTCTCCCATTGTTTGAAACTGATTCTGTAGGGATTGGTTAAGTAGGGGAAATAAACCAGCTACACCTTGTTGATTTCCTGCAAGAAAATCTTGTATGTATTGTGGGGGAAGAGTGTAACTGGTTGTTGTTTGATTTTCTGCCATTATGCCATGCTCTCAAATTTATTCATTATTTTGTACATCATATCTGCACCTTTGTCTATACTACCGTTGCCTGCACCTCTAACTGCGTCAGCTGTCATCACGAATTCGTTGTTAGAAAGTTTTGCGTTAATTAAATCTTCTTTTTCTCCACCTGGACCAGAAACTTGTCCACCACCCATATGTACACCACCACCAGCAAACATTTGTCTATTGTCACCTATAAAACGACCACCACCTTCGAGTTTTTGTGGACCAGATACATGACTATGTAGTTGTGGGTGACTGTGAGGTTGTTGTTGCATTACTAAATCTTGCCCAAAGCCACCTGCCTGTGCATAAACTGGTGGTGCAAATGTAGGGAAAGGTGTGTTTAAAGACAGAAGTCCTGGAGCTCCGAGGCTTTCGTTAGTTATATTAGAATTGATTCCTCTAGTCTCTAGTAATTGATTACCCATATTTATTCTATCTAACGCAGAAGCATACTGACTAACAGGTGCATTTGAAGAAATCATGGTAGAACTAGATCCTCCAGGTAAACTAAGAACTCCAGTATTACTGCCTGTTGGACTAGAACCTTGTACTGGTTGATTAGGGATACTTGGTCCAGCACTTAAACCACGAGTCATGTACGCAGGAGCACTACCCATACCAGACATTTCTCCTTGCGTTTGATTAGGTATACCTAATGCAACATCACCTATTGTCTGTACTGCAAATTGTTCTAATGGGTTAAGTGCACTGTACGAAGAACCTAAAGAGCTAAGTGCTCCTGGACCATATGTTCCCCCACCCATAGTGCTACCTAAATGACTAACGATTTTAGGATCCATACCTAAATTAATTGCAGCTGTTACAGAATCAACACCACTAGCTGCCATTTCTGCTTCTAAAGCAGTAATCTGACTATTACTTAATGCTATTTCTCCACCAAAACCAAAGTTTCTACCTAACCCTGAACCTACATTTTGAAAAAATCCTTGTATACCTGTTTGCCCAGCAGCCATTGGTGTCCAGTTAGATGCTTTAAAAAATGCACCTATCCCTTGATTTCTTGCTGCTTCTATTGCTCCACCCATGCCTGCACCTTGTAGTGCTGCACTTCCGCCATAAGCTAGAGCCATGTTCCTTAATATGTTTTCTCTAGGCATTGCTGAAGTTTTAGTACCTACCCCAGCTCCGATTGATGCACCCATTGGTCCACCTATCATAAAACCTACTGTTGCTCCTATAATTGGACCAGCTTTTTTAACAGTTTTTCTTACGCTTTTCCATGTCTTTTTTAACCATCCTGCTTCATATAATCCTGTTTCTGGGTTAACAGACATAATACCAGAACCAACAACATATTGTTCCATCGGAATATCTTCGTTTTCAAAAGCTAGTTGTAGATCTTTCTTAAGTCCAGGATTCTTGGCTAGAATCTCTTCAGGAATAATAGTTTCGCCTGTAGTTGTATGTGTTAGGTTTGTGTCGCCGTTGCGTCCTTGAGCAGCTAAATATTCAGCAACTCCTGTTATACCTTGTCTTGGACTTTGTTCTCTAACCACTACGAAATTAAACCTCTCTTGTGCGTACTGTTATTATTAAGCAGGTTAATTGCTCCACCAGAGAAGCTGCAGTTATACACTGATACATACAATCATATATAAAAATTCTGGAATAAGAAATAGTAATAATTAATTTAATAAACTCCTTTACTTTTAAAGTAAATGAGTATATGATGGGTGTATAAGTAATTAAGAAAGGAGAATAACTTATGAACAAAAGTATTGAGCATTTCGCTAAACGATTAATTGACGAAGACGGCAACGACATGGTAAGTTGGGAAAACTGTTACTCAGACTATGGTGTTTTTGGAGAAGGTACAGTTTCACACTGGCTTGTATTAAAATCTGAATATGAGTGGCAATCAACAGGAACTTCCTGTTTACATGAACAACTTAGAGATATATGTAATCTTATTAAAGATGACAAAATATATAAACTTCATACAGCTGCAGGTTTAGCTGTTGTAGGAGACTATATACTTGGTGAGGATGGTAAACCTAAAAACTTTAACCCCTTCTCTAACGGTACTTACAGGAGAAGAAAATGAGAGATAGGCAACGACAAAAGGTTTACGACTGGGAAAACAAATCTAGTTGGAGTGGTAAATGCAAAGATGAACTTAACGAACAACAATGTTTGTTTATTATAAATAGTCTAAACAAAATATATAAAGGTATGCGTGTTTACACTACATTTGTAAACGGTGAAAGAAGAAACGCAACTTGTGGTAATCGTGTCACTAGCCATGAAATAAAACTACCTAGACAATGGGCACTATGTTGGTCAGTTGTTTTACACGAATATGCCCATGCTATATCCGACGACAGGAAGTATAAAGAACGAACTAACCGAGCTATAGAACCACACGGTAAAGAGTTCGTAACAGCGTTCTGCGTGTTGTTACATAAGTTTCATCCTGAACACCCTAGTTATAAAGAACTAAGTCAAAGTTTACGAGAGGCAAATGTAGATTTTGAGCATATGGAAAGTTCTAAGTTCCACAAACAGATAGGTAGAAAAACTATCAAGCTAACTAAAGCTAAGGAAGATAAAAATTATGACTTTAATACAAGTCTACTTAAACTTAGTCCAGAAGGTAAACGAAGACTTTCTGCTGGCGATGGTTTCTATCAACCTAAAACTAAAATGAACAGAGTTCTTTGTGTTCTAGATTACTCTATTATTTTTATACACAAGGATAGACCTATAACCTATAAAAAACTCGAGGCCAGTTTTAATAGATTACCTTATTTTAGCGATCACTATAATAAACTAATACATAGAGTTATAGATAAACACGGTAAGTTAGAACCTAGTTTAGTTAAGTATATGATTAAACAAGGTCTAATCGTAGCTACTTCTACTCAAAACAAGGGGTAGTTTACCCTTAACTCATTATCAAAAACTCCCTGGTGACGATCTGGGGAGTTAGTTTTTAGACTTTAACCCCAAACTTTAACCTTTTTACCACCCCAGTACTCCACAGCGTGTCCTTCTGTTATTAACATAGCACAGATATCTTCACCATCTATAGTATGCGGAATACCTAATATCCTGCCATACTTACCTTTACCCAGAGACTGTACTTGTAGTTCTTTACCACAAAGTTCTATAAGTCTATCTTTTGCTTTTAGTCCTAGTGCTTTTTCGGCAAGGTTTCTAGTTCTGCTTTCTGGTGTATCTATACCTGCTAATCGTACTCGTTGTTTAGTAAGAACTATGTCAAAACCGAGATCGATATTTACATCAATCGTATCTCCGTCAATAACTCTATCTAATGTGCAGTTGTAATAAAATGGTTTAGGCATATCGTGTTAACTCAATTGTAATATCTCCATTAGTTTTTACTGAAACATGACCAAGTAGTGCTTGAGCTTCATAACCTAATGGATTCGTGGGTGTACCTATGTCAATCCAATAAGTTCCTGTATAAACTTGTAACACACCAATAGATGTGTTCCAAATCAAACTTCCTGGATCAAAATAGAGTGTGTTTCTTTCAGAAGTTGTTATCTGTCGTGTGTTGTCTGGATTAAACTGACCTAAATTAAGTTCTAATACTCGAACTAATCTATTGTATGTGTCAGATTCTACTTGGGGAGAAAAACTAATGGGTAAACGAGTAGGGAGTAGTTTACTCATCGTCTTCCGTCAGATCTTACATCCATTCTTGTGGCACCTAAACGCCAACCTACATTGTTATTACCTGCACTAGATGCGTCATCATCAGACTCTAGTCGTAATGTTACTTGTCTTGCTCTAGCTCGCACATCTGCTTTAGAAGTGCTAGCAGCAATCTGGGTTGTACTAGCTGTAGTTAGGGTGTCTCCTGGAAAATCTCTAGTTTTTAACACTATGTTAACTTTACCAGCATCACTGTTACTTAAAAACTTAATATCAGGAATAATTCTATTTACAAACGCAAAACTTTCTCCGTCACCTATGTCAAAATCACTGCTTTCTATAAACACATTAGTCATAGGATTACCATCGTTATCATAACCAAACTCTTGTTCGTATAAATAATTCCCTGTAGTTGCTCTAGGATAGTTTTCTACACCAGAATCTAACCATGCTGTTCTATTGAGTTGACCTATAGTCCACACCTGTTCTGCATAGTTGTAAACCACATAACGGTCTATATCGTCAGAACTAGCTGAAGGGTAAAACCAACCTACTTCGTTAAACTCACTGTTGTTGTATGCAAAAACTTTAAAAGCTTGAGCTGTGTTAAAATCATCAAACACATAGCTAAGAACACTACAGGATAATTTTTGTACTGCTCCGTTATATACATAAAAACTATCATAACCCATCCAGTAAACTCCACTAGAACTACTTATAGCACCTTTAGGACTTATAAGACCACTACCATCGTTGATTAAATTTAATCCAAATGTGTAAGGTGGACCAATAAATTGCATAGAGTACAACGCTGTATCTGTCCAAACTAACACTTCTTGTCTAGCTTTCAACCCACCAATTATTTGACTGCCTTCGGAAAGTCTTAAACTACCTGCTGTGTTAGTTGTAAGAGGTTCAAACTCTAAAGGGTTTTCTTGATCGCTAAACGCTATAAGCATAGGATCTACAGTACCTGTTCTTGAACTTCCTACTATTGCATCTGATCCTAAAACTATTACATGTCTGTCCGTTTCACTAACTAAAACTTGTAAACCGACTGTTGGTACTAAGTTTGCTCCACTTTGTGTTGATAAGTTATTAGCTCTTGTTGTTATTCCATTAGTAGCATCCCAATAATAGACTCCACCACCTCTTGGGTTAATAATTAAGTCTTCGCCAAAGTTATCGTGTGACCAAAGTCTAAGTTGGTTACCTAAAGTTAAAGCAGTTGTACTTCCCCATGTACTGTCTCCCCAGAGACCTACACCCCAACCTGTTGATTGCACATAAATATCTAAACCTGTAGTGACTTGATACGCTCCTACTGTACTGCTGCCACCATTACCACTATCCCCTGCTGCTGCCAAAACTGTGTCCCCACTTGTGTCTTTAGCTTCGATTGTGTATGAATTAGCATTAACAATAGTTGCTATTTCGTATTCTTGGTTTAATACAGCAGCGACAATATTTCCACCTAAACTAGCTGCACCACTATAGGTAACAAAATCACCAACTACTGCTCCATGTGCTGTGTCACTAACCGTAAGTGTAGCATCCCCATTACCTACTTTAGCAAAAGTTACATCACCTGCACCTGTTGTTGAGCGTACAGGTGTGATATCAGCAAATGTTGTCCCTTCTTCAATATAGTATTTTTTGTTTGTGCCTAACCCTAAAAGTTTTGTACCTGCTAATGTAAGCCAACCGTGTAGAGCTCTACATGTACCTAAGAAAGTATTAAGATTATCTTTTTGCCACCCACCTATTTTTTGTGGTCGACCTGCTTTGAATCTAACTAAGTTAGCATCAAACCACCCACCTTCGTTATCATAGTCTGTACCTTCCCTCATTATTCCAGGTTTAAATACAAACTTACTTAATGGCATACTACACTCCTGTCCAGTCTTTACCTTCAAACAACAAAGCTTCTGCTTCTCTTCTTCTTTTTAATCCTTCTAAAACTTTTCCACCTGCTTTGTTCCAGCGTTTTATTTGTGTAGGGATTTCTTCATAGTTTTCTGCGTTTAAAAATTTAAGCATTGTGCTTGATTTTAAGTTTGTTGGACCAAGATTGTATGTCCAAGACACTAACGCATCGTACATACATTGTTTTAAAGGTACTTCTACTGCATTTTCTACATGACTACAATACTCTAACAGCTCATGCATTAGCATAGAATCAGCTTCTTCTTTAGTTATAGTGTCACCTTTTTTAACACCTTTTGTGTGTCCATAACCGATTGTCCACACATCAACAGCATCTTGGTATGCTGTGAGTTCACAACCTTCAAATTTTTTAATTAAAGCTATGCCTTCTTTTGATATATTCATTCAGTTTCCTCAGAAGTTGTTACTTTCCTATAGTATACTACTACATCTTTCAATTCAACAATATAGCGTTTAATTTCTTGCATATTATAAGCCATGACTTCGTAATCAGGTATAGTCATAGCCAAGAACACCAACTCACCCTCTTGTTGCTCTATTCTTGCCAATTGATCTTCCCAGTTATCGGGTGTGACAGCTATCCACTGTAATTCCTTAAGATCTATCTCTCTAGGCATGATTGGTTGCACAATCTTTTTCTCTAAAGGTTTGGCAGTTACTTGTATCTGTTTAGTTGGAAGTAGGCTGCAACTGCAAGCCACTATCAAGACCATCAATAGTGCTACTGATTTGCTCGATGTTTTCCATGATATGTTTTGTACCATTATTTATTTTCCTTTCCATTTCAACTGGGTCAGCAAGTATTTTAGATGCTAACTCATAATTTTGTATAAACTGTGTGTATCTGTTTAACTCTCTTTGTGCTTTTTGACTTTTTACACTAAGTTCTTGTAGTTGTTGTGTTTGCAACTCAAAGTCTGCTTGAATAGACTTTATTGCTTCTTCTTGTGTAGCTACTGCGTTTTCTAACTGTGAATTGTTTGCAACTAAGATCTGGTTTTGACTATAGAAATAATAAGTGACTAACGATAACACAAGTATAACACCTATTAAAATTTTGCTCATTACAAAACAACGCTAGTCAACACAGCAATTAACACTGCTCCTATAAAACCGAATACACTAAAAGTTGCTGTCTTGATCGTTGAGTTAATGTTTGTAATTTCTTGTTTTATGTCTGAAAACTCATTAAATGCAGTTTTCCATCTTTCTGCACACTGTATCTCGTGTTTAGCTAAGTCGTTTGCGACATCGTTTGCTGTTGCTTTTTTAGTAGTCATCCGTTTAAAGGGTTGTCGTTTTTATTTTCTAATTTAGTTAAGTTGCTATCGAGACTTTCTAAATCGGCTTTAATTGTAGCTATGTCAGTTTTAATTTCTGTAACATCAGGAACATCTATATTGTCAATACTTTTTTCCAAGAACTGTACAGATGTTTCTATAGCAGCAAAGCGTTCTTCTATTACTTGCTGAGCTGACTCAGTATCTCCTATGCCACCTATTTTAGCTTCTAGGTTAGTTATGCGATTAACATAAGTAGCACCTGTGTAACCAAACCCTGCTAGTGTTGATACTATACCAACTAACGCAATTATTTGTGTTGTTTTATTCTGTAACCAGTCCATATTATTCTCCTAATGTAAAACGATATTTTCTGTTTCATTGTCAAAAATATCGTCAATATCTATAACTTCTTTAAGTACACCTATAACAACTAAATCTTTTTGTATGTTGTGTGCCTTAATAGTGGCTTCAATTATGTCTTCAGCTACAATATTCGGACCAGCATACACTTTTTTATCTATGTACATTTCAGTCAAGTATATATTCATAAATTTGGTTGTTGCTCTATTATATTACTCATTTTAGTAATATTACTACTTGCTAACCCATAAAACGCTTCTGTGTTATCTGCAAGAGTGTCCGTATAGATAGTTCTTGACTCATACCATTGTGATTGATCCAACATAACAACTTTTTGATAACTGTTAAATCCTGGTACAAACCCCATATATGCTATAACAGTGTCTTCCGAACCATACTCACCTGTTTCTTCTTGTTGAGCTTCTGCTTCTTCTTGTGCTGTTTGTAAATTCTGTGCTATTAGATCCTCTACTGTGGAATCTGTGTCTGATGAGGTATCCATAGAATTTATTGAAGTATCTATCTGATCTTGTACTGTAGCTGATGTTGTGACAGAAACAACGGAAGTGTTTACATCTGTTGTTTCTACAGAACTTGTAATTGTAGAACCAGATACTGACATAGAACTCATGTCTAAAACTTGGTTTGTTTGTACTGTAGCTGAAGCAAACTGATCAGACATACTCGGAGAACTGGTGGTGCTTATTCCTGCGTTACCTGAAGAAGCTCCCGTAGAACTCATATTAACACTGTTACCAGATGCAGTGCTTGTCCCATTGGAATGTACACTATTGCCTGCGTTCGTACCACTTACGCTCTGTGTAGCTGTAGCTATCGTAGAAGAAACAACTCGTAAAGCTATATCCCTACTGATAGAACTTTTACCTGTAGCTTCTTCTCTTTCCGCAGTTTGAAACTCTTCCTCAAAAACTTCTTCAAACTCCTCTACGACTTCTTCTCTTTCGATTCTTTCTTCCTCTACCTCAGCTTCTGCTAATCTTTCTTCTATAGCTTCGAATACTTCTTCTACAGCTTCCTCTTCAAATATTTCTTCTATAAACTCTTCCTCAGGTTCATCTAAATCTGCAAGTTCTTCTCTTTCTTCACTATGTTCTCTTGTTTCTTCTTCAAACCATTCTTCTAGTTCTTTTACACTATTAAATTCAATAAATGTTTCTGGTTCACTATAATCTTCTACTAAAAATGTTTCTTGGAATATAAACTCATCTATTAATACTTCGTCTTGATGGAAAGGTTCATCGTGGCGTGGCATAAAATCATCTATAAAAGGTAGAGGATCAGGATCATAAAAAACAATAAACTCTTCTATAAATGGATCTTCAAAATAATCGTTAGGGTTATCTCCAAACTCCTCAAAAGGTGGAAACATTTCTTCTTCATATATCTCTATACTTTCTACTGGATCCTCAAAACCTAAGTTGTCGGGATGCTGTTGCTGATCATCAGTGAATATACCTGTGGCAAATTGTTCTTGCTCATCTATAAAACCATAGTCAACATTATCGTCATCAAAGAAAGCTACTGATTCTTCTTGCCTATAGCCTTGACAAAAAGGTGCATATTGTGGATCATCAGCACATTGTTGATCATCATAAGCCTCCCAATAGTTAGGACATGATTCACTATGTAGCTGTGTGATATTACATTGTTGTGTCAAGTATGCATCTGCATAACCTGAACAACTGCTATCGTTAAGAGGGTTGCTACAATCAACACCATTACCACTACCTGAACCATATAAAGATCCACCGTTCTCTAATGTTGTATTCATCGTTATATTATTCCAATTAGTATTTACACAAATAGAACCGTTAGTTGTACCTGTATTACATTCATCATGATAATAATATGTGTAAGAATTAGTTTTATTCGCTCCTACTTCGCCTATAAGAACATCATGATTAATGATATTTAATGCTCCATAGCGTATGTCGAAAGAGTTGTTGTTCCAAAGTATTATCTCAAGACTATTGTCTGTATTACTTCTATTGTACTCTCGTAAATTGTACCAACCGAAAATCATTTTACTTGAGTCACCCCAAGACTTCATGCGAGAGTTGTTATCTCTTATGAGATCAGTCCAAAAAGCGTATATGGTGTAAGTGTGTTGTCCGTTAATAGGGTCAGGAGTATAGTCATTACAATAGCTACCACTATTACCAAAATGCAGACATCCATTTGTTGCCATTCTTGCTTGTGTAAATGTAGAGCCATAAAAAGTAAAATTAAAAGAAAGATCAATTGCAGGACTAATACCATCGTCAGATACCTCGTACGCTAATTCACCGTTAAAGTTATTAGCATTAGCATTAAGGTCATAAAGGTCTTGATTAGCTTCGTATGTATACTGTCCCAATACATTAA
>Ga0181417_1000208_pt1 | contig 19832 bp, 46 predicted proteins | sample 40SPOviralmetaG_FD_130142 | JGI IMG/M metagenome (GOLD analysis project Ga0181417, IMG submission 130142) | Marine viral communities from the oligotrophic San Pedro Time Series (SPOT) site, San Pedro Channel, CA, USA - 40 SPOT_SRF_2013-02-13 | ecosystem: Environmental > Aquatic > Marine > Strait...
GCTCTGGCTTTGGTTCTGGTTTCGGCTCTGGCTTTGGTTCTGGTTTCGGCTCTGGCTTTGGTTCTGGTTTCGGCTCTGGCTTTGGTTCTGGCTTTGGTTCTGGTTTCGGCTCTGGCTTTGGTTCTGGCTTTGGCTCTGGCTTTGGCTCTGGCTTTGGCTCTGGCTTTGGTTCTGGTTTCGGCTCTGGCTCGTCTCCTTCGATCAGTTTTTCAACATCAATAATTCCATATCCCCAGTCGTTATCTCTACCAATTTCGCCTTTGTCTTTTGTATATTTCAATAAATGTTCTCTTATTTGTTCTACAGTTTTGCAGTCATTTTTATTTTCTGTTTTTTCTTGTTTTTTATGTTTTGATAACATTAATGCTACAACACCAGCAATAAATGGACACGCCATACTTGTGCCGCTCAGACTTCGATATATATTATTTATATATGTGCTATATATTCCTACTCCTGGTGCAGCCCATTCAACTTTTTCTCCACGAGAAGAGAAATTTGCAATCTTCCCATAACGATCGTGAGCAGCAACCGCGATTGTTTCGTCAAATGCGGCAGGCCAATTAACTCCACCTTCACCAGTATTTCCGGCAGCGCATATGACAGGTATATTCATTTTATATAACTCTTTTATTTTTGCGTGCAAAACTGCGGATGGCGAACCGCCTCCTAAGCTCATTGATACAATATCAGGTTTAATTTTTATAGCATAATCAAGAGCGGCCGCGAGACCGCTATAACTTCCTCCGCCAGATTTAGATAAAGCTTTAACGCAAATAGCTTTCGCTTTTGGAGCAACGCCAACCATCCCAATTCCATTGTTTTTTGCGCAAATAATTCCGACGCAGTGAGTTTGATGCCCGTTTTCATCCTCGATAGGTTCATTTGGAATGAAGTTTTCTCCAGGAATTGCATTATCTCCGACGTCTGGGTGTTCAACCATTCCGGTATCAATCACAAGAACAGTGATTCCTTCTCCTTGAGTTATTTTCCAGGTTTCTGGGACGTTTGATTGAGTTAATCCCCAGTCAATTCTTTGACTTAGGCTAGTTAATTCTTCATTAACTTCTATTTTTGGCAAATATGTTTCTTCGTTCATTTTTTATTTTGGATTTTTGTTATTACAAATTTTAATATTTCACTTCTTTTTATATCTTCCGCTCCGAAATGAAATGTATGTATTCCTTTTTCTTTACTTTCTTCGTCATTAAATATAGAGTACATATCTGCAAAACCACTCTTTCCATTGATGTCGCTTTGCATGGGATCACCACAAATAATTAATTTACTGCCGCGACCAAGTCGAGTCATGAGTGTGGTAAGCTCTTTGAATGTGAAATTCTGCGATTCATCCGCGATTACGATTTCGTCCATCCAACTGGCGCCGCGAAGATAATTCACAGGCATCCCTTTGATTATGTTTGCCTCGACCAAATTACTAGCCTGACCAGGAACCAAAAGCTCGTCAAGCTTTTCGTTCATTGGCATCATATATGGATTAATCTTTTCTGCCATCTCTCCGGGAAGCGCGCCAAGACTCTTTTCTCCGCTTTCTGCGATTGTGCGTACATATGTGATGCCGCGTTCATTATTCATATTATATAATTGCAATGCTCCATATATTGCTATATATGTTTTACTTGTTCCGGCGGGGCCGCTTATAAATATAATACTTGATTCTTTATCGAAGATTATTTTTAATAAAGCTAGTTGCTTGTCAGTTAAGCTTATTTTTTTTAGCTTTACATTTTTTTTATGTAGAGAAGAAGTAATCTTAGTGATCTCTTTCTCGTCTACAATCTCGGGTTTTTTGCGTTTTCGAGCCATTTTACTATTATATTATACACTTATTTAAGTTATTTTTATATAGTGGTCGGATTTTTTTTGAGTCGAGTAATATGTTATAATTTATTAGGTTGTATTTCATATTGAAAAAAGGCACCCCCCCGCCGTACAGAAAATGTAATTTTAAAAACGAATTCATTTAATGGGTAGGGTCATAGGGGGTAGGGGGTACAGAATGCCTAATAAATAATGATTTTTTTTAACTTTTTTTTCTATGTTTTCATAAGCACTTGTTTATCATATACTTACAACACAAAGTTTTTTTGCTATGGGCTTGACTTTTGGTCAGAATGTGTTAGATTGTATATATAAAGTTAATTAAATAAAGATATGAATAAAATAATAAAATTCCACAACATCCTTTTAAGGGTTACAGCATCTTTCAAAGATGACTCTACCCATGTAGTTACCGAGCGTATGCGTGCAAGTGCTAGCATTGACAAAGTCGTTGATGCCGACCTTATGCTTGCGAAAGCTCAAGAATCATTCTGCAATTGGAATGTTTTAAATGTCGAGTTGATAAATACTTTTGTTGATTCTACCGAACAATTATAAGAAAAAAAAAGTAAAATAAAGTTTGCAATTTGCTAAAAACTGTGTTACCTTTAGGTATAAGATTAATTAAATAACCAATATAAAATATGTATAAAAAAAATGATGTCGTACTCGCAAGAGATAATAATACTTACCAAGTGATCAAAGAGTTTACAGACGATCGCTTAGGTAAACAAGTGCTTTGTCGTCTGTATAGATCACAGAAAACAATGGCTTGGTATCCTCGCAACATTAGAATTCATCCTTTATTCGCTTAAAGCTTGACACATCAATAAAAACTCTTTACTCTCTATACTATGACAGAAACAAATAAAACAATAAAAAGATATCCAACTCTCGAATGCTCGCTTGCAATGTCCAAAGCCAAAGGTAACCTAAAGTTTCTTGCTGAATCTGACATGGCAACCTTTACGCAAGGTGAAGCCGTTGCCGACGCATTAAACGCATTGCAACAAGCTTATAAAGAATTTGACAAGGTAACAAAAGAGTTAAGCGAATTAAGAGACGGCTTGAAATAATGCTTGACATTATAATAATATCATTCATAATAGGAATCATAACAGCAATAAAAGAATCATGCGAAAAGTAACACAACAAATTAAACAAGCATTTGAACGCGGCGAAGCTAAGACAGTTGGCAACACCACCACAGACGGCAACACCGTTTGGTTACATGGCAACGCGATTGTCAAGCGTGACGCTGACGGCTTGGTCAGATGGTCGCTTGCAGGATGGAACACACCCACCACACGCGAACGCGTCAACGGCATAGCGAATGCAGATGTTTGCCAATTCAAATTCGAGCCTATACTAAATGGTCAAGTAATTGACTCATTCGATTGGTTCGCATCGCCTAATTCATTACCCGATCCTCTTGTGTTCTAAGTAGCACAGAGTCAACGACTTAGGGCAAATCGCCCTAGCCGTTTTCGCGTAACTCGTTGAATACCAACAGCTTACAACAAAATGAAAAAAAGTTAAAATAAATGAAAATAATACTTGACTTTTGCGGTTTTCTCTGATACATTGTATATATGATTAAGAATAATAAAGTTGAAGAAATAAAACAAGAATTAAATTTGGATCTCGATCTTGGCTTGGCATTGGCTGAAGCTGAAGGCAACTTGAACCACTTAGCCCGTGAGTCAAATTCATCCGATTGGCAAGGTACAATCACGCAAGGCATGACAATCCTTGACGCATTAAACGCAGTACAAAAAGCAAGAAAAGCCTTTCAACAAATAAAGCAAAATAAATCAAAATAAAGTTTGACTTTTGCAAATAATTCCATTAGATTATACATATGATTAAGAATAATAAAATACAAGTTCGCATTAAAGAATGGTCAACCCATACATCAGTAAAGATCTTCGATCAAGGCATCGACTCGCAAGGCAATGATCGCCCAAGGGTTCGGACTGCATCAAGTCAATCTCATCTTAATAAGATCATGAAAGACGAAGGTTTAAATCAGTTTCGTTTTAATGTTGTCTTTCAATAATAAGTAAAAATAAGTAAAATAAAACTTGACTTTCAACCAAAACTAGATTAGATTGTATATATGATTAAGAATAAAACATTCATCGCAAGCGTTCATGTCTCTTCCCTCGATGGTGAAGCAATTTCCTTATGGAATAGTAACACTAAGTCGTACATTGACATCGACAAGACACATCACACAATTACTATACAAGCTGAAGACAAGCACGAAGTCAGACGCAAAGTTGCTCGCATGATTCGCACGCTTCAACCAAAGTTGCAATTCCAAACAAGCATTCAACGCAAAGATGGCGATAATGCTCAATACTACATTCAACAAATTTGGGAAAAATAATCTCAAATAAGTTTGACTCAATCACAAAATCTTGCTTTAATAATAAAATGATAAATGTATTCAGAAATCCGAATTTCGAAAATTGGTTTAATGTCGCCTTTAATGGCAAGTTAATTGATGGAGCAAAATCTCATGCGAAAGCTTTACAAATCGCAAAAAAATTAAGTGAAAAAAACAATTCACCGATTCTCTCAAGTAAATAAAAATATGAACGAAAAACAAAAATTGCAAAAAATAATCGACAATCACGCCGAGCCCGCAGAAAATGGTGCTATTCTATCAAGAATGTATGTTATAGCTGCACAAATGGAACTCGATAAGATAGCTCAAAAAGAGCTTGCCGAATATGTAGCCCGTGAACCTTTGCCCGATTCTCTCATCTTAGTTGACTGATAAGTTTTCATAAGTAACTGAAGGTCAGCAACTTAGGGCAAATCGCCCTAGCCGGTTTTGCGCAACTCCTTGATAGTCAGCGACTTACAACAAAAGTAAAAATAATTAATCTTTTTTTAAAAAACGCTTGACTTTGCTCCATTTTCTGATACATTGTATATATAACATTAAATTAATATAACAAAAATAAATTATGAATTACGATATCTTGCTTCTTTTAACTTTTATTCCTGCTTTCTTCTTTATGTACAAGTCTATGACAGAAAAGAAAATCGATCTTTTTTCAGATGTAAGTAAAGAAAAGCTTGACACAAAATAAAATTACTATAATATAAAATACTATAAAGTTAATTGCTAAAAATAAAAAATATGAAAATTAAAATATCTGAAGCTTGGAATAAACATCATGGAAAAAACTCTGTAAAGAGTAACCGAACAGATCTCGATCTCGGAGATATGCTGAAAATTTCAGAACAAATTCAAATCGAAACAGAGCTTGAAGGAATTGAAAAGTTAGAAAAGATGATCGAAGTAAAAAAGAAAGAAATTGCAAGTATCAAAGAAAAATATAAAAGAATAAGAAATAAAATCGCCCACGATCCAAAAGTAGAAATGGTTACAGACGCAGACGAAAGAAGAACATTCCAAGATAGGATTTGCAAGCTCGGAGGAAATAAAAAGGCTTTGGGTTGCTCGGTCGATCAGTTTAGAATATTCCTAGATGTCCAACTTGAAGACGGCAAACAATGGTATAATTGGACAAATAAAAATGTGCGTAACGCTTGGAATGTTGACCATATAAAAGAGCGACAAAGTGGAGGAGGAAATCATTGGTCGAACTTCGTTCCTCGTGACAGAAAAGAAAATCTTAACAAAGGTAAACTTGAAAGTGCATTCAATCATTTCTTAAAATAATTCACATTCACACTTGACAGAAACAAAAAAATAGATTAGATTATACTTATGACAGAAAAACAAAGACTCCAAAAAATAATTGACGAAAATCTCGAAGCCGCAGAAAATGGTTCTTCATCGGCTAGAATGTGCATAATAGCAGCTCAAGCAGATCTTGACAGAATAGCTCAAAATGAGCTTGCGGAAATAATCTCAATTAGCGGATTACCTCTTGAAATGGAGTCTTTAGTTTTCTAAAGCTCTAACAATCAACAACTTAGGGCAAACCGCCCTCCGGAGTTTTCCGTAACTCGTTGAACGGTAACAACTTACAACAAAATCAATACAGATTCCGTGCCAACTTTGCAAGAAAATCGCAGTCGAATCGTGCAAAAACATAGTTGAAAGGTAAGTGAGAATAAATTTGACAAACCCCTTTTTATGTGTTACCTTGTAGGTATATGATTAAGACAAAAGAAACACTAATAAAAGAAATCGACTTCGGAACTAAGCTTGCACAAATGGAGGGAGCGATTGACTTTCTTCATTATATGCAAACAGAAAAAAAGGATTCCGACAGAACCTTGACCGAAGAAATGACCACCAAAGGACTTCTTGAAAAGGTTCAAGAGCTTAGAAAAATATTCAAAGAATTTACAAAATAAGTTTGACAAACTCACATAATTAATCCATAATACTAAAATATGAATAACATTGATCTCATTCGCCAAGCAATCGAAAACGCAAAAGATGCACCTGTTTCTAAAAGTGTGTCTAACTTCATTCAAGACATGAAAGCCGAAATTATGGCTGAGGAATTGGTCGTTGAGCATGGTTTGCTCGAAGCAACTCAAAGAGATGTTGAAGACGAGGTTTCCGAATTGGCTTCGGCAGAAGATAAAGCTGAAGAAGATGACGACTTCGACAATGACGAGAACCTCCGTGATATGGAGTCGGTCAGTCCATCTATGCGAGCAATCTTTGAAGATTGATCTTTACAAATCTACAAAAATTTGCTATAATAAAAGCATGGAAATAATTACAATCATGATCATAGCTTCAATAATTGGAATCATAAGAGGGTTAACCGATACGGCTTTTTAATAACATGATCTTGCTTGAAATTAGTTGCATAATAATATCGCCGATTTTCTTTCTTATGTTAATCTTTTAGGTCAATAGGTCAGTCGCTGAGTATTCGGAGGCTGACCTGACCTTTAGGGTTAAATAATTGATAATCAACGACTTAGGGCAAACCGCCCAAGTCGTTTTTTCGTAACTCATTGGTTGTAAACAACTTGCAACAAAATGAAAAAAAAGTTTGACAAAACCCTGCAATTTTGCTAGATTAGAATTATGGAAAACAATGACTCACTCACCCGCCTCTCTCACGCCCACGGCATCACCGATGTCGATCTCGATGAGCGTCAAGCACTGCTTGACCAGCTCGCCAGGGAAGAACTGGAAGAGTCAGACCGCAAGGCTCTAAAAGAATTCTCTGAAAATGAAGATGTAGATTGGGGCTACCACGATCAATACGACTTTTAACATAAGTCGCTGACTATCAATGACCTAGGGAAAACCGCCCTAGGCTTTTTTTCACAAGTCGTTGATACTCAACACATTCGGATTTTTTAGTTCAAATCTTTATTTATGTATTTGGTATTTGAGTATTTGGTATTTGCCGTCTATGAAAATGGTATTTAGTCGATACCACTTTTAATTTTAACTATACGCTCTAACAATTCAATTGTATAAGGTGAATGTTCAGTTACTCGATCAAGATTTGATTCGAGATTACGAATGGCGTTGACAATATAATCGAGCGTGCCAATGATTCCGGCAGGCTCTCCGTTTTTAAGTATTTGATAACTAGTCATTGTTTTGTTTATCTTGTTTGATTGAATGCAAAAGTTTTTCGTGTTGAACTCCGTCTTGTTGAAATTGACTCATTAGCTTGGAAACTTGCATTCTATCCTGCCAACCAAGAACATCGTCAAAAGGTTGCAACGGAACAAAATCTCCACGCTGATTGAATACTGCGACTTCGTAAGTGTTGGGGTGATTGCCATAGAAGCATTGACCTCCATCCACATTGGATACAACGCTAATAGCGTAACCATTATCGAAAGTTATACTTGCTTGGACTCCCAAATCTTTTGCACTAGAGTGAGGTTGAAAGTTTAAATCATCAAAGGTCTTCATGGTAGATATATATTGGATTATTGTTGTGTGTGAGTGTTGCGTGTTTTACGAATGTTTTACTTGAGATGTTCTTCTCGAATGTTGCTTGCGAGATAAAGACATCGGTCTGTTCAGTCTTCTTCTCTGCTTTAATAAGGACAACGCATCCGTCTTTGCTTTTCGTAATTAAATGTTTTTCTTTGTTCATTTAGTTGAGATAAAGAGATGAATCTTGCGATTCGATGAGAGTTTCATAAGCGTGAGCTTTTTGAGCAATGCACTTTAACGCACTACCAACTACATTTAACATTGAAAGTTGATCGTTGTCAAGCATATTCTTGTCGGTCATCGGCTCGATCATATTGTCATGGATGAATGCCATAACTAATTCGTTTGCTTCGAGCGAGTCAACATCTTGGACTTGCAAGTGGTTTGGGTCGTTAAGATACATAAGTCAATTTGGTTTTGTGTTTTAGTTTCCGATCAAGAATTTTGTTTTTCATCTTGAAAGGGCGAGCTTTTGTAAAGAGAATGGATTGTCTTATCTTAATTTTTTTCGCTTTCATAATTAATAGTATGACAGAATTTTTTGTGAAGTCAAGCGTTTTTTTAGTGAATAATAAAATGATACCAAACACGGAGGGAGTCGAACCCACAAGAGTATAATTAGGACTGCAATCCGCACCTCTCTTAATCACCACTAATTTGCAGATTAGTTTGATCGTGTTGGTAAGTATTAGTATGTCAGAATCTCAAACTAAGTCAACCCTTAAATGCAAAAAAAATGAAAATAGTTGTAAAGCCTTGATCGCCAAAGACTTGCGCGAAATCGCCCAGGGCTTTTTGCCCTAACTAGTTCATAACCAAGCGTTTAGTAACCTAACCATTCCAATACTTTTTGTGCTTCATACTCCTCCTTATCTCCCATGTCCTCAAGAAATTGCTGTATCTCTTGGCAACCATGCTTTGATAGTTCATCAAACGCTCTTGATTGACTAATCATTAAATCTTCGGCTGAATCGTAATATGTTTCACTCATGAATTTACCCCTTCTTGAACAAATCCCGTTGAATCCTTCTTTGCCATGCCTTTTTCGATAAGCCCAACAACAACACCTTTCTTATCAAGAAAGCGAAGGTCATTATCATCACCATTGACAACCTCAAAACCTTTCCATGTTTTAGGTAATTGATTGCGAAATACAACGGCAACATTGCCACCCATTGAAAGAACCATCTCGCATTTTGTATCGTTTGTTTCCGAGCGACTAAAAGTCAAGTGGTAATTAGAGGGAAACTTTGCCTCGCCCTTAATAAAAGGCTTGTCGAGAAAAGAACACATTCTTTTAAATGATTTCGTATAATCATAAAACTGAACATCCGAAAATTTATCAAAGATTGACTTTGGCTGATCTTCGTTAAAGAAAACAGATTCCCACATTACATCACTTGTGAGATTAAGTCGGAAAACCGATTTCATTCCTTTCTTCGTTGCACTCTTAATTGAATTAGAAATTTCTTTCGATAGCTTCGCAAGAAAGTCTAACTGATGATTGAAGAACAACTTTGTCTTGGCGACACGAGATTCTTGAATTGAATTCATTTGTCCACGACCTGCCGTATTGAGGCAAGATGCCGTGCAACCTTTAGAACGCCAACGGCAAACTTCGAAGCCTGAAAGACTTGCTGGGGCAAAGTGAATGCCTTTCGTTATGTAACCTAATTTCTCGCCTTTGAGAATTTTTTGATTACCTGATGTGAGAAGTGTTGTCTTAATCATGTATTCCATTATGACAGAATAAGGTGCGAAGTCAACCCCTAAATGCAAAAAAAGTAAAAAAAGTTTTGTTGCGGATGTCGTTGATGCGCAAAGACTTACGCAAAAAAGCCTAGGCCCGTTTTTCAGAACTGCCTGGCCTGCAACGACTTACGAAACAATAATTCAAGACGCAAAAAAGCCTCCCCGAAGGGAGGCTTGAGCCTACTCGTTTCCGAGCTTGCGATTAACCAACTGACCTCTTAAAAGATTTGTTAGCACAAGTCGCACGAAGAACATGGCGACGATTTACTCGACGATTTGCTCCATTCATGTCCGAAAACATAACATGACGAGGAGTCACGCTATTGACTTTAGCAGAGAAGACCTTGCGTTGCTCACCTTGCTTGACAAGAAGAGAAACGAAACGACCTTTGAGACTATCAACTACATTTTTAAGTTTTGCTTGATTTTTCATAATTTTAATTTTTGTTAGGTTTGTGTTTGGTTTGTGATTAAGAATGATTACTTTACAAGTGCGACTTCGGAGTCAAGAACACCATGCAATGCGAGAGAACGATTTGGTAAGGCATGAACTCCACCTTTAAGGACATGAGTAAAGCCGTTATACAATGAGTGCATATTCCGAGCAGAAAAGTCATCATGTTCGGGTTTGTGCCATTGCTCGACTACATCAGCGATTTTGCCCTTGCTGATCGCACCATTTTGGTATGCACGGATAACAAGGTCATGAGCTTGCTCGTTGCCAAGTTCATACTCCTTGTATGCTTCGATGCGTTTCTCATCGCTTGCCCATGTCTCAGTCATCTTGCCGAGAGTGCGAGCGATAACTTGAGACAAGTCAGTCAAAATGTTTTTTGTGTGCCGTCTTGCAAGAGTCACTTCGTTAGTGAAGATAAGGTTGGAGCAAACAAATGGAGCATTGCCCATGCACAAACCTGCTGGAAAGCATTTGTCGTGCGAGTTGCGAAGACCAAGAATTGTGCCACGATCATCAGAATCGGAACCTGTGTTCTTGATGTGAAAGAGACCGAAGTAACGCTGACCGAATCGGTGAAGAGAATGGTAAGTGTCAACAATTTCCCAACCATTGTCTTGGATTTGGTTTTGCACACGATCAACAAGGAACGCATGACCGATTGGTTGCCAAGACTCAGTCTTTTCGGGAGTCTGTACGGACTTTACTTCGCTAAAGTCAATTCTTTTTGTGCCACATACGGAGAGATCAATTTTTTTATTCATAATTTTTAGTGTTGGTTTATCGTCTTTGATGGGTTAATTATACTAAAGTTTTTGGTTTTTGTCAAGCTTTTTTTTTCTTCGATTAAGTTTTTTTTGTTTCGACTAATTTTTTTTAAGTTCAGTTATCTCGCTTATGTATACAAGTATGACAGAAAATGATGTAATGTCAAGCTTTTTTTTCGATAATCTTTTGGGCTTTTTTGATACCTTCTTCTGTACCAAATTGACCAACTAAGCGTTTAAAGGTTTCCCAAGAAATTGTATTGGGGGGAAGTTTTTTCCATTCTTGCATTCTTTCTTTAGCGTTCATAAATACAAGTATGACAGAAAATTCCGACAAGTCAACCTTTTTTTTCATAAAGTTAAAGTTGTTGTAAGTTGCTGAATATCAATGAGTTAGGCCAAACCGGCCAGGGCGATTTTCCGTAAGTCGTTGAATAACAAAGGTTAAGGCGAGCTTGGGTTTTCCCAAGCCCGCCCCTTTAACTATACCCTTTTTTCGAGAGAGTAAAGTTCGCCAAGAAGTAGGTTGTGAGCCAATTTCTTAGCAAACAATTCTTCTCCCCTCAAGCCTCGCAATTCAGCTTGAGCCAAAGCGTAGCCCATATTGCGAACTTTATTCCTAAGATTTTCAATTCGAGAATTTCGCATATCTTATCCTTGGTTAGGTTGTGAATAGTGGTTGTAAGATTGTTCTGCTTCTTGGGCAGAGTCAAAACTTACTGCGATTAAATCCCTTGAGTCATAAGGATGCCAAGGCGTGGCAGACTCTTCAAAGTACAATTCCCATTGCTCTGAATCTTGGTTGAAACTTGGTTTGTCAAGAGGTTGTCCCTCGCATACTGCATTAATATATTCGTTCATCCTTATCCCTCCATGTGGTTGAGTAATTGGTCAAGAACAGATTGCTTATTGCCCTTGAATCCGAATTCAGATTTTACAATCGAGTAGCAACTTCTGCCTCTCGACATCTTTAATCCGTTGATTTCTAATCTTATTCCTCTTGCGAGAGTCCGTAATCGGAATGCGTTAATTTGTTGTGGTGTTTCTAGTGTCATGCTCATAATGTATAGTTTGTCAGATTTTTAGCGAAAGTCAAGCCTTAATACCAAGAAGAGTAAAAAATTCTGTGCTTTTTCTCAAGCATTTTTCTTGCTTCTTTGATGAATGCCAAGTCAGATTCTTTGTACCAATAATCGTTATCGGCATGAGGTTCATCATTTTCGTCAGTCCAAAAATAAGAATCAGAACCAAAAAAGAATCCATCTGTTTCGGGAAGTTCAAAGTTAAGAATTGCTTCCTCAAGAGAATCAATGTCTTCAGATGTGAGTGGCAATACTGCACAATTAAAATCACCATCTTCATTTGCGTTTGGACAACCTTTGCTTTGCCAAAGGTCTTCCATCCAACCTTGCAAGCGATTATGTTTTCTCCACTCGCCAACTTGAATATCGTTATCTGAATTGCGTTTGCGTGGTGGTCGTGCGTATGCGTATTGATCTAATCCCATGATTTTTTCCTTGTGTTTATAGTTGTGCTGATTGAAATGAAGACTCTATTCTAAGCTCATTTTGCAATGATGTCAAACTTAAAATGATGTCTTCTAAAACTTCTTCGGCTGATTGAAATGTACTTCCAAGTGGAAACTTTTCGGGGTGACGCTCGTTCTGTTCCAAGCAAACCTTGGACATTGGATCTGCGTATGCCATTTCTCCTCGAACGATGTTTAAAATGTTTTCTCTAATTTTTGCTTGTGTCATAATTACTTGCTCCAATCTACTTCATCTAGTTGAACTTCTCCCATTCCGAAGATTAACTCGAAAATCACCATTAACTCTCTCGGACTTAAATAGTCAAATTGATCAATGATCTCTTTTTGGATACTTGTTTTGGTCATTTGTGTTTCATTCATAATACTGCTAATACTTGTTTGGGTTCTAATCTTACGGCAATAGCATAGTCTACCATTTGTTCCGTGTCCTTGTCAACAAAATTCTCATACTTGTATGGATTATAAGTTACGGGTCGAGCCGTTGGATGTGAATCTATCCATTTACCAACTAACCAAGGTTCGATGTAACCTTCAATTCCTGCGTGAACATTTTTGCGTTTTTCTTTTAGCACTCTTGCTCTTCCATGCTTACTAACCTTAAAGACGCAACTATGCATAGAAAGTTCTTTTGTGTGAGCCTTCACCAATCCATCTTGGCGAATACTCCAACAATCTTTGTGAAGATTTTTATAAGCATAGACAGGTTGATTGAGATTAATCTCATACTTTTTGTCGTTCGACTTTGTCTTAATCATGTATATAAGTATGACAGGTTTTTACCGCAAGTCAACCTTTTTTTTCATTTAATTGAATATAGTTGTAAGTTGTTGAGCTTCAAAGACTTACGCAAAAAAGCCTAGGCGGATTTTCCGCAACTTGTTGATATACAACGACTTATGTAATTTTTAATTTTATTCTTTTTTTCTAATTTTATCTACATTTTACTTCCTTTATTTATTTGGATTGTTATTTGTTTCCCCCTTATTTGTAATATATATAATTGGTATTTGGTTGTGTTATTTGGCTGAGGAATATTTGGCTTTTAAAAGTCGTCGCTATTTGTTTCTAGCGCGGCGCGGATGAGGCCTATGAGGAATGCAAAAATAATAATTGTAGTTAGCTCCATTAAACTGTGCCAGAATACTTCTTCCAGATTTCTAAATCAAGATTAGTAACTGATTTGCCTAGTTGTCGGGCAATACTCTTAAAGATGTTCGCGAAATAATGATAAGTGTTCTCGTTGGTCGGCGTGCTCTTTGGGGCGTCACTGTATCCTTGATCACGAAGGAACCTTAAGATATGTGTGTCGAGCATTGGTTCGTCAAAGTCTTCGCGACTATGCGAAAGAAAGAATCTTGCTGTTTTGAGCCCGATGCCTGCAACCTGCAATAACCTGTTCAGGGTAACGGTTTGGAGGTCTTGAATCTTTGATACAGCAACATAAGAGTTGTATCTTTGCTGATATGGACTAAGCTTTGCCCAATGCATGATCTCTTGAAGCCGGCCCAATTTAATTAATTTTCTTATACAGTTAAATGGACTTGTTTCTTTTGTTATATCTTTTGCTCTTTCAATAAACACTTCTAATTTAGGTGCTTCAATTGAACTTTTCTTTCCTGCTACATTAATACAGAACAAGATAAATTCTTCTAATTCATTGTGTGATCTATTATAGTTTGTTACTTCTGCTGGATTAATCATATGTTTTTTTGTTTATGGTTATTGTGCAATGTGAAATACTTCTCTAAGCTTACTCATTTCATCTGATGCGAAGAATACTTCTCTGCAATAGTCGATGTTTTTTGATTCAATATTTTTAATGAGTTTCACTGCTTGGCGAACAGGAACTCGATCACGGGGCATGCCTCCCCACTTGATTACTACTTTCATGTGTGGAAAGTGTTCGTTAATTTCAGCGAGTTGATCTGAGTTGATGTATCCGTAGTTCGCAAGAATGTTTTTTAATGTGTTCATGTATACTAGTATGACAGATTTCGAATCATTGTCAAACAAAAAAACCTACCCAAGGAATAAACCTTGAGTAGGCTAGAATGCATGATTAAGAAAATGGCGTGGGGAAGGACTACTGTATACCTCCAATTTTTCGGCGTGAACATCAGTTCATTGTGTACCTACTTCAAACTACAGATTAGACATGGTATTGTCATTTGGCTCATTCGATTGAACTCTGCCAACCCTACCACAGGGATCTGCATACTTTAGCCCGCTCACGACAGGCTTATTCGGTCACCCACAGGAGAAGTATATCTACCTCTCCAAAGTTTTTAAAATGTTAAAGATCAATTTATTTTATTTGATTGAGTTTATTTCTCAATTGTTATACGAGTATTATACTCTATATTTGATTAAAAGTCAAGTACTTTTTTATATATTTGTAATTTTATTATTTGCTCTTCTATTTATTCTTAATAGGTCTTGTTGTATTTGGTTAATATATTTGTATGAGTTATTTGCATCAATTATTTTATTGTTTGGATATTGTGTGCAATGATAAAGATCAGCGATATGTTCATTTAGCTTGGCGAGTTTAACATAAACATATTCTTTTTCAGTTAACTCTTCTCGGAGTTCTTGTTCTGTGGCGAACATAGAAACTTTTGGGGATAGCGACTCGATCATTAAATAAAAATTCCTTTCAATCTTAATCTTGCTCGACTTGCTTCGACTCGTGCGATGCGAACTGCATCTGCTTTTTGAGATAGTTTGGTGGAATAATATATACTATCCTCGGCAACTGATCCATAATTTGCAAACTTACCTTGCTTATTCGCAGGTGTATGTTTACCACTTTTAATATCTGCCATTACTTGGCTCGCTCTCGCATTTTTCGCAATACTCATAATTTTATATAATTTTTAGGTTAATTAGTTTTAGCAATTTGTTTTATGTATTCTAGTATATCAGAATGTAATTTATTGTCAAGTCTTTTTTTTAAGAAATGAATCCATATGTTGGAAGATCAAATTCATGATCGAACATTCCTACTTCATCCCATCCATAGAGAATCAATGCTTGATCGAGATCATCTTTCATTAAATCTTTTCTGTCAATCACTGCGAGTTCACTACCTTTTGGGATCATGCCGTCAATATTTTTAATGTCGATTTCTTGAAATGTCATAGTACTTTTCCTCCAACTCTATAAACAGACCATTGTTCTTGTCCTTGATAAGAAATGTATTGATTGTCATTCTCTGCCCAATCAACTGCACCTTTAAGTGAACGAAAATAAAGAGGCGATTCGCTCGGACTCGCATCATCTACTAACATATATACTCCCTCTGCGAGATCGCGTGGGTTGACATTCTTTTCTTTTTCTACTTGAGCTTGCCACTCAAGATATTCAAGTTGTTCTTCGCAATAATTCATAACCCTAAGTATATCAGATTAGGATTTGTTGTCAAGCATTTTATTTTACTCCCATTACCAACCCAATACAAACTAGGGCGAAGAATAAAAAGGGAGCTATTAAACCTAATCCCCATGCTTTAGCATTCTTTTCTACTAAGCCAAGTACGAATGCTATAAGACCAAGGAGGCAAGAACCAAGCATTCCGACCCCTCCAATACCTTGAGATACAAGGCAGATCAAAAATGAAACGGCAAAAAAGCCTAAACTTGAATAAGCAAAGTTAATTGCGGTTGATTTATTTGTATTCATATTATTTATTTTCTAATTTTTTGTTGAACTTACTTTTTCCTCCGAATGCTCCCGTTGGAGTAGCTAATCCACCCTTGTGTCCAACCATTCCTCGTCCGCTTTTCTTTTTTCCAACTAAGTATTTATTATGATTCATATTTTATAATTTATTTTGTATAATTAAGTGTTTATTTGAGTTATATTGTTTTGCTTTTTATATCATGCAATTGTATTGTTTATTTAGTATATTATATTGTATAAGAGTAAATACTATAATAAAGCATTTTATATCATGCAAAAATTTGTTTATTTATTTCTTAATATTTGGGCAATCAACATTAGTGTTTTATTTAAATCAGATAATTCTTTTCTTACATCATCTGTATATCCATTCGAGATAGATATTTGGTCTTTTATCTTTTGCAATTCCTTTGTTATTTCGTCCATGATTAATAGTATGGCAGATTATTTGGCGATTGTCAAGAACTAATTTCGATCACCGCAACTTTATTTAAAAATTTATATAATTAACTATATATTATTTGATGTAAATATTTGTACAATTAAATTCGGGCGAGTCAGTCCACATTCCTTTAGCATATTTGCCATTATTTGTCTTGAGATTGATTGTCTCGTATAAGTGTTTTAGCATTGCTCGATCATCTTCGCTTTCTTTATTTGATGTTTTATTTTTTGCAATTATTTCATTAATATTATCTAATATATGATCTATTTCTCTTCGTGCGTGCATTATTTATATTTGTTATTTTTTAATTTTATTAAATATTCTTTTAAATTGAGTGCTTCTATATATGCTCTATCTATATTATCATTCTCTACATGAAATGCGATACTCTCATTACTTGTAACAACATTCTCTGTCTCATCATCATTAAAACAAGAAATATTTTGTTCAATTAATTGTATTATTTCATATGATAATTGTAATACATCTTCATCAGTATATTTATTTGCCATTGTTTACTATATTATTTAATAATTGTAATGTATATTTGGCTTCCCACAACGCTTTCTTTCGCTCGCCTAATTCCATGTAAAAATTCATGCTATTATTGCAGAGATTTATGGTTTCGGCTTGCTCTGTAGATAGTTTGCCTATCTTTGTATTGAATATTTCTATTATTTCGGCACTTATTTTTTGTAATTCATCCATTTTTTTATGCAATTAAGTTTCGGCTTGTTATTTATTTTTTATTTCTAACTCTAGAAATTCAATTCTCATTGGCAACTCCCCCTTATCTGCTCCTTCGGGCATCGAATCGAGCATTTTTTTCATTTCAATTAACTCTTGCTCCTTGGTCAGACCATCAAATGGACTTTCGGGTGCTTTTATTTCAGATAATTCTGTATTTAATTCATTTTCTTCATTCATAATATACTATATACTATACAATATAATAAAAGACAAGTCAAGAATAAATGTAAATTATTATAAAATTTTGTAAATAATTAAGAATGAATGACTTATTATATTAATCTTTGTAAAGTGTTGGAAATCCATGAGAATTACGCTTGATTGATTGCTTCTTCGGCAAGTTGGCTAACTCGATCCTCTTGATCCGCAGAACTTGATAAAATATTTTGTTCAATAAACCTCTCATTATCAGCACTAATTTTATTAATTTTTTCATGTAATTGCGTTATTTTATTTATTATTTCTTGTATTGTATTAATTTCTTCATCATTTGTCAAGCAATCTTCTACTAATTTTTTTAAACAATAATCTAATGTAGAATAATATCCAATTAAATGCCACTTATATTGTACATTATTTGATGAATTATTTTGTGCAATTGGCTCGCTACCACTCTTGCCGTTCCTTCCATATGGATTTTTTGCTTGTTGTTTTTCTTTTTTTACTTCAACACACAAGTTTAAACTATCATATCTTCTAATTCTATAATTATTTATTTGTATTTGCATTATTTTTCTTTTGTTATTAAGTTATAATCGAATGTTTTATTTTATATATTTAAGTCGTGCAACCCACTATCACCCATTTTACCCCACATTTTAATATTTTTTATTTTAATTTTTAATCTATTATTTACTATACTAATATTCTTATTATATTGTATTGTTTTACTTATATAGAATGGTATATTGTGTTATAGTATATAAAGATGATTAATAGGGTATCTTACGAGGTTTCTATGGGGCATTCCTTGGTATGCTTGTTTTTAGTTGTTTGATATGTTGACTTATATGTAACATATATGTTTAACATATGTTTATTCGTAGTTTCTGAATGCTATTGCATATGGAAATCGTGGAATTCCATCGGGAGTAAGTTGGAAATACTTAATAGTCGCTAACTTACCAATATAATCTTTGCGATTATCATAGATTTCTTTGAGATATTCAAATGAACCTTTGATGTTGCTATTGAATGTGGTTTTTGTTTTCGGGCAATAACACACTAAATGTTTTGCAGTTCCACTACGATTGCCATTACCAATATTAATATCTACAACTTTATATTCTGCATCAATAAATTCTTTTCTTTTTAATAATGATGTACTTCTTTTGTTATCATATTTAGATAGTGATTTGCGAACCATTTGTCCTTCGTATCCTTGTTCAAGATATTGTTCATACAAACTATTTAGATTGCCGAGAGAATAAACTTCATTTGTTTCAACTAATATAATATGTTTGTTTGTCATTAGTTTAGCTTTTAGTTCATCCATTCTAAAATCAAAAGGTTGGTTTTCATTTACAACATTATTGATCTTTGGTGCATCATATACATGATATTGAATAGTATCTTCTGCTTCTGCGAGTCGTTCTTGATATTCAGTTTGCTTTTTGGCAAATGCTTTATCAGTCATTTTTGCTGACTTGGTTGGTCTTTGCTTGCGAACAAGTGATGTAATCTTGTTGAAGTTTTCACGCAAGTCATGGTTGTATAGTTCACCATCGAGAATAGCGTTTGGATGAGCGAGAAAGAACCCATTTAGGCTTTTAAGGATATGAGGTATGCACTCTATCTCCTTACCATTGCGAGTCCTTCCAATGAGCGTATCGCCTTCTTTGCGAACAACGCAACGAATGCCATCTAGCTTTGGTTGCGAAAAATGAGGATAATTCCCAACCAATTCGTCTTGACGATCTTTAAAGTTGTGTGCAAGCATTGGCTCATAAAACTTTTTTTTCTGTGCATCTATCTCGTTGAGAGCATATCCACTATCCAATTTCTTTTGAAATTTAGCTTGAGCTTGCAATTCTGCTTGACCTTCGGGAGTCGTTTCATTACTTCGCCCAACATTCTTGGCGATTGTGGTTGTAGCTTTGTCTTGGGTCTTCTTGCCGTCAACCAATCCTTTAACTGCGTAAAATGAAGCACCATCAATGTGCATTGTCCATTCACGCAATTTTCCTTTAGTATCTATCTTGTATAATGTCTGCAATGTTTTTGTCATAATATAAATATAGTTGATTTTTTAAAGTTTGTCAAGACAATTTTCCAATTAATCAAAAATTTCTACCTCATCTAAATTAGTTTTAATTTCACCCATTAGTTCAGTCATCTTTTCTTTGATAGAAAAAAATGTATATTTTAATTCTCTTTGCCTTTTACCTAAATCTTCCAATTCATTCCAACATAAATCCATTATTCGCCAATCAACAAATTCTTTTGGAGAATCGCAAAGACTATTTTTAGTAATTAAGTAATATTTTTTCTTTAAACTATTTATTCTTTCATCTTCATCAGCATGGTTTTCACGATTTTTTCTATATGTCTCAATCATATCAGAATTATAAATCAATTTCAATGAAGAAGAGTGTCTCTTCCGATAAGTAAAGTTAGAATATTTATCTGACCATTCAAATGCGAATGTTAAATCTAGCAAACAAAATCTTTTAGTAATTTCA
>Ga0181417_1000209_pt1 | contig 19827 bp, 5 predicted proteins | sample 40SPOviralmetaG_FD_130142 | JGI IMG/M metagenome (GOLD analysis project Ga0181417, IMG submission 130142) | Marine viral communities from the oligotrophic San Pedro Time Series (SPOT) site, San Pedro Channel, CA, USA - 40 SPOT_SRF_2013-02-13 | ecosystem: Environmental > Aquatic > Marine > Strait...
AATGTACTTACTTTTGCTACAATCTCTACTGTGAAATTATTACCTACGTCAATATTTGGGAACTCTACTCTATCATCTGTACCATCAAAACTTAATTGGGTTTCATTAAAACCCGCATAAGATAAATCTATAGTACGTGTTCCTGTTAAGTCAAGTAAAGAATTAGTAAAGCTTCTTTCTTCTCCATAAGATAAATGTTGAATGTAGGATCCAGTAATATTATTATTATTTGATCCTGGTGTTGTTAAGCTTCCACTTTCAGTACCAGGTGTTCTTAGAATTTGTATTGATGATATAAGTACTTCATTTCCTATAGTAAGGGGAGTATATGCAAGATCAAAAAAATCATAAGGATATTGACTATTAATTCCTGATGAATCATTTGTTGTTAATTTATGCCAGTCTGTTAAATCATCTACATTCTGTACATTAACTGAATTTTTATCACCTATATCAATAGATACAGCTGTACCATCTAATGTGTTTTCATTAGGTCTAACGTATAAAGAATATATAAATTTATTATTACCTACAGGAGTATATGAATTGGTTCTATCTGAAAGTAAGTTTGTATTTTGAGCATTACCAGATCCTGCGAACCCACCCCCATAATAAAATCCACCATCTCTAATTAGAATACCTGCATTGTCCGCACTACAAGATAATATATAAATATCTTCTCCTGGAATAGGAGGCTGAATTGGACCTGAATATAAAGAAACTGTAGCTCTTGCCTTTGTAGGCCATGATGTCAATGCTCTTGCAACATTAGTTATAGGGACTCCTTTATTAAATCTATATGATGTATCTTTACTAGAAGATATAAAAGGTAATCCTACATCATATCCAAATACTAATCCGTCTGTTACTATATTTGGTCCTCCTGATGTTGCCATTATATAAATCCATTTTTTAAAGCTTTATAATTTTGATTTACTTCATCGGATGATAATTCTCTATTATATAAAGCATAATAGGGTAATGAACCTTCCATTGCATAGTTTCCATTATAATATGCTCCAATACTTATAGGTTCGGTTGTATTTTGAGTTGATACTGTATTAGTTCCCGTTGCTTGTACGACACCATTTACATAAACCAACCTACCTGTATTTGTAGAAGTAACACATATGTTATGAAATCCAGAAAGTGCTGCATCACCTGTGTTTAAATCACTACCACCAGTTCCTTGAGTTCTAAATACTAAATTTGAACAATAATAAACTTCCCAAGAAGAACTCCATTTAGTCATAGCAGTACATCGATATACATCTTGTCTAAACCAAAATGAAATAGACATTCCATTAGTTATTAAACATTCTTGTGTAGTAGTACTATTAGGAATATTTACATAATTGTTAGCGGCACCATCTGAAGTTCCAACATGTCTATCATACATCATCAAACCAGTATTTGTGTCAAAACCACTAGTACTTCCAGCAGAAGCACCTGTAAAATTAACTAAAGTGCCATGGTTATTGTAACCACTTAAATCATACCAAGTAGTTCCACTACCAGGATATGATCTTTTAGATCTAGAATCTAATAGTAATCTTAATCCATTTGTTATTAATTTTGGTCCGTTATAAAATCCCATATTATAATTTTCTTACTAATGCTTTAATATCCCAATTGTTTGATAATACAGTGGCTTTAAAAAGTAAATCACCACTTGATAATACAACTGAAAATTTAACGTCTGATGTGTCACCTAAATCTACTGTGGATACTTCGTTAAATTTAACGTTAGTACCGTCTGTTACTGATGATATTGTTCCTGCTCTTAAATTTGTTCCATTTTTAGCCGCATAATCAAAGAAAGCAGCTGTTGCACCTGTTGCAGTTGCAACTGTTTCAGTTCCTATATCTACATCTGAGTTTCTTTGTCCACCAGCAAATTCTGATGCTGAAATGTGTCCACTTGCACTTATGTTTGTAAATGTAGTTCCTGCTGGGATGTTTGTTAATCCTGAACCATCTCCTACAAAAGCATTTGCTATAACTGTTCCACTTGCACTTATATTACCTGAGGCTGTTATGTGTTGATTAGCATTTACTCCTAATTCTATTTTATTTGCATTTAATTCAAATTCCACAAGTCCGGCAAATGTGGTTTTTGAGTTAACATCATCTACTTTAAATTGAACACCACTACCATTTGCATCAGGGTTAAAATTAATTAACCTAGGTTCAAGAAAGATTGGCGTATTACCCCCAGCACCAACTTTAATATTACCTGAGGCTGTTATATGTGAGTTTGAAGATATACTACCTCTAGCTCCAGTTGTAGCTAAACCTCCAGCTACCACAGTAATTCCTTCACTTCCCCCTACAGTAAATACTTCGCCTCCTGCATAAACAGATAATTTATTAGTTGATTTTCTACCTATACCTGTATCTAGATCATCTTCATATGTAAATGAAGGGCCTCCTGTTTGTGCTTCATATTCAACAACTGGAGCAGCACTACTTTGACCAAATCTAACTCGAGAACTATCAATTACCATTTCACTAGTTCCACCAATAGAAATATCCATTCTATCAGTTCCATTTGCTGAAAATATTCCTGTAAAACCTGAAGTTGTATTAAATCCTAAAGCTGGTCTAGTAGCTGAACCAGTACTATTAGTTGAAATTTCTCCACTTGCACTTATGTTACCTGCTACTACAAGTTTTTCTGTTAATGCTGCTGGTGTACTTGTTCCTATAAGTAAAGCTCTTTCATAACCACTAGGAATAATAACTGAACCTGAAGTTCCTGGCTTTAACTCTATATCCTGTGAATTTACAAAATAATCTGCATGTATTCCTCTAATATTTACACCACCACTTTGATCACATCTAAAACTACTATTTACATGTAATTGTCTTGCAGGAGCATCTGTTCCTATACCAACATTACCTCCATCAAGTATTGTAACTCGTGTGTTTGTTTCTAATGCTCCTCCTTCTGCTATTTTAAAATGATTATCACTATTATCTCTACCGAGTGCCCACTTATCAGTTCCTTGATATGCAAATGTTAATCTACCATCACCTGTTGTAGTATTTACTAATATTTCTCCATCTGAACCTGATAATTCTAATAATGATGAAGGTGCGGTTGTTCCTAAACCAATTTTACTAAAATAACCTTCTCCACTTGCACTTATATTACCTGAGGCTGTTATACTAGAGGGGATTACTAAGCTTTCTAGTTGTCCAGGTTTTCCTAATTCAAGTTTAGTAGTTATAGCATTTACAAATAATCGACCTGTTGCATTACCATCATCCACTGTGTCTAATGCTCCTACTCCATCTATTAATAATGCACCAGCGTCTAATGACAAAGCTATTAAATCTCCACTTGCACTTATATTACCTGAGGCTGTTATTTGTCCCATTACAGCATTAAAGCCATTATTAAGTGTACCTGCTAATGTTAAATTGTTAAATCTTGATGTGCCAGAAGGATCTAAGTAATAACTATTAGGTAATGTAATATCTCTTAATACTCCACCTAACTGCATGTCACCACTTGCAGTTATTTGATTTGCTACAAAATTACCACTTGAACTTACATTACCATCTGGATTTATTTTAAGTGTTACAGTATTATCAGCATTAGGAGTAAATATAATACCTCCTGAACCACCTGTACCTGCAAGTCTTGTTGATGAATTTAAAACACCTAAAGTACCAACACCACCTAATCTAATAGCATTAGCATTTGAAGCTATGTTTACATCACCATTAATGTCTAAAGTTCTTGTAGGTGTAGCTGTTCCTATACCAACTCTTTCATTACCTCCGTCAATTGTAATTACTTCGGTATCTGAGGCATTAGCAATATACCCAAAACCTGATCCTGTATTACGGAAGCCAAAAGAAACTAAAGCGGAAGTAGTATTCCCTCCTACCGTAATCTGACTTTTATCATCAGTTGAACCACCCCCTACAAAATTAGCTACTTCAGAAAGAGCCCCTCCAGAATCTCTTTTTACATGTAATGCAGTTGCAGGTGTAGTTGTTCCTATACCAACATTACCTGTTAAAGAAGAAGTAGCTGTTCCAATAGTAGTAGTAGCACCTGCTGATAAGCCTCCAGCTGATGCTGAAGTAAATAATGTTAGTTTTGATTCATGTGTATAACCACCATTTAATCTAGCGTAGAATAAGTCAGATTCATTTTGACCACTACTATTATAGCTATCTTTTAATTGTAAGGCATGGGTATAATTTCCACCTCTTATTATTGTTTTTGCATTATCACCATCAGGTGTAGTACTAATAGTTGTAGTTTTAGTAGTATTTCTAATAACTAAAGTTCTATCTGCATTAGCACTATTTGCTCCAATTTCTAAGTGTCCTTCTGTTTTTACATCTCCACTTGAACTTATTGCTCCTTCTACTGTTAGTTTTTCTGTTGGTGTGATTGTTCCTATTCCAACGTTTCCTCCAGATGTCAAACGCATAACTCGGTCTGAGTTACCAGTAAATAAATCAATATGGCTATTGGTTTTAGCTGTTGCTATTGATAATACCCGATCGTCATATTTCCATCTTATAAATGCTGCAAAATTATCACTTGGAGATGTCCAAACTAAACCACCAGTTTCATCATCTGGATTAATAAATCTTAAATAATTAGTCGTATTACTTTCAACCAACATAGATGTTCCAGTGTCAACACTACTAACACCAGAACTACCAGCTGTTACTTGTAATTTAGCTAGAGGGTGTTGTGTACCTATACCAACCTTACTAGATGATACTATTAAAGTATCTTCTACATTTAATGAACCAGAATAACCTCCTTGATTTACATATACACCCCAATAATTAGAAGTATAATTATTATTTCCTACTACTAATCCACCTCTTGAGGCATAACCACCAGGATTAATATATCCAGGCCAAAAACTACCAAATCTAACTCTTTCAGTACCATTGTTAGATAATCCTATAGCTGCATGACCATTTGTATCACCAGTTAGTTCAAATAAATTTTGTTTTGCTGAATTTTCTACTACTATAGCTCTATTAGTTCCAGATGTTGGATTTCCTTGATTAATGTGTATTAAACCTTGTCCATTAGTAATATTAGATCCTGTTATTTGAATTGAACCACTTATTCTGTGTATGTGACTTAAGTCATTTCCTATAAATGCTTCATCAACATATAATTCTGTCCAAAATCTATTACTTGACCCTAAAGGAACAATACTATCACCAGCAGGTATAAGATTATTTTGAATCTGAATATCACTACCTGCTGCTATAAATAAAGAACTATCTCCAAATATTCTTGGATAACCACTGAGATTAGTAATTTTAAATTCACGTCCTCCTATGTCAAAAGTAGCACTACCAGTTACTAAGAGACTACCAGTCATTTCATGGTTATCATCTTGTGTGTCCCCAAATTTAGTAGAACCACTTGAAAACATTATTGAAGCTGAAGTAAATTCTGTGTGGAATTCTTGGGCTGTGAGTGTGCCTGTAACTGTTAAATCTCCTTGTACTTGAGTATTATCTTGTAAATCAATTAAAGAATCAGCAACTAATTTTAAGGTAGTACCTTCAGCTCTTATAGAACCACCAGGCCATAGAACACTCTTATTCGAATGTAAATTTATATTCCCACTTGCGCTTATATTACCTTCTACTGTTAGTCTTTCTGGGACATTCATACTAGAGTTACCTCCTATCCCAACACCATTGGATCCTACTGCAATTAATTTATTACCTATAGTAGTTTTATTACTAAATACATTTACTGCATCACTATCGTCATATCCAAATGTTAAACTATTACCATCATCATATATTCTACCATTATTACCATTATAAGCACTACCAAAATATATAGAACTATCACCTCCATTATTATTACCATCTTGGGGTAGCCTTATAAATGGAGCTTGTATCGTACCACTTGAACTTATATTACCTGAGGATGTTATGTGTCTAACAGATATATCTGGTGTACCTGTTAAACCAGTAGCATCACCTGTAACTGCTCCTGTAAAGGTTCCAACAAAAGAATCTGCAGTTACTGTTCCACTTGCACTTATATTTCCTGAGGCTGTTACGTGTTTAACTACTAATTCTGACCATTTTTGAGCTGTTCTACCTAATGCTACGGCTTCATCTGTTGATGGTCTGAATACAGTTTGAGTTAGTGTTAATCTACTTCCATCATTAATTCTAAACTGCATTGTATTATTGGTTCCTAGGTCTAATGCATTTCTGTTAGCATTACCAGTTCCAAAATGTGTACCATAAACTCTACCACTTGCACTTATATTAGCTGAGGCTGTTATATTAGCTGAAAAATTAGCTGTATAATCACCATCATTACCAAGTCGTAATATTTCTTGATTTAAATGCATAAATTGAAAACCATCTCCTACTGAAGAATGATCTGCAAATACCGCTGTTGTACCTGTAGGTGATATATTAATTCTTTGATTATGTATATCAATAGCTCTGACATATAAATTTCTGAAATCTTTAGAATTAGTAGTACCTAAATCTACAGCATTATCTACTGATGGTACTATATGTCCGCTTGAAGTAATATTAGTTGCTGAAATGTCTCCACTTGCACTTATATTACCAACTACTTCTAATTTTTCTCCTGGTGAAAATGTTCCTATACCAACATTACCAGACGTATCCATTGCGAAATGTTCAGTACCTGATGAACCATCATTTATAATTTTTAGAACATCTGTACCTCCATCATATATAATAAGACCTTTTACTGAACTAGCTTCAGCAAGTTGTATTATAGCATCTCCGCTACCTCCACTATCTAAAATAAGCTGAGCGTTTTTCCCTGAGAAATCATTTTCAATTTTTAATTTAACATCTTCATTTGCGTTTCCAAAAAGATGGAGCTTTGTTTCTACACTAGGACTAATTGTACCAATACCTACTTTACTGTCAAAAAACCCATACCCAAACGAACCTGTTGAGGTTGCACTTGAACTTATATTAGCTGAGGCTGTTATATGACCACTTTTACCTACTATTAATGCATCAGTACCATTAAATCTAAGTTTAACAGGTCTAGTAGAAGTACCTCCATCTAAAACCAAACCACTACTTTCAAAAATATGAGAATGAGTTCCAAGATTTATACCAGCAGAACCTCCTGCTCCTGATGATAAATTAATCATTTCTGCTGTTATATCGTCTGTTGATGTTAATTGTTCTGCTGTTACAGTTGAACTTACATTTAGAGATCCTGTTAATTGATGATTGTTTGTTGCATCTAATAATAATTTTTGTTGTGAACCATCTTCTTTATTTGCAACTGAAAAAATTAAATCTGCAGATGTTCCTGTACTATCAGCTGAGCTTACAACTGCTTTTATTACTGCTGTTTCACCTGCTGCTCTTTCATCTTGATCTCCAATTGAACCTGATTCTGCTACCCATCTAACTTGTCCTAAAACATCTCCTACTGTAGGTGGAGATACTAAACCTAATTCTTCTCCTTTTTCTAAAAACTTATTTTGAGTAGCTTTAGGTAATGCAAGAAATGCAGCTTCTGCACCAGAATCACTTACAATTTCTATTAAACCATTACTAATTAAAGCAATATTAGCTGAATTTAATTCTACACCTCTTGAGTATTTTAAAATAACCTCACTACCTGTTGCTGCTGTTTCAGCTGACCTATCAAAGCTTTCAATATTACCTTCTGAATTGATTTTTAAACCTGCTCTAGATCCTGGTTTTTGAAATTGTGCTTCATCTACTACTGCATCAAGCCCAGATTGAGGATCATCTGTGTTAAATCCAATTTTTCCACTTTGAGAAATATATACTGAATTAGTATAACCATTACTACTAGAAACCTCAAATACTAAATTAAAAGAACCTGTAACTGCTCTTATTCTTGCTTTTTCTTTGTTAGGGCCAAAATCTAAAGATTGTGGATTTGTTTCAGTAGTCTCGTAAAATTTTATTTCAGTGTCTTTAATTTTTATAGGTCTACCTTCTTTTGGGCCTAAAATAATTATTTCCTCACTTTTAATTGATCCAGACACATCAAAAGTTGATTTTGGATCTTTTGTACCTACTCCTACATCACCTGAAGATGAAAAATACATTAAAGTAGGTTCTGTTCTTCCTGATGCAACAAAACTTAAAGAAGATGTTCCTTGGGCAAATTCTATAGAAGTTGGGTCAGTAGGGTCAAACTGCATTTGTAAAGAAGAAGATACTTTGGGCATTATAAGAGCTTCTGTAAAATTTAACCCTGCGCCCGATCCTAAATCAATGTTATTTATAAGTAAACTACTTGATAAAGTACTAAATGAACCTGTAAATCTTGTAGGTGGTTTTAAATTTCCTCTAATATTATTATAATGTATAGAACAACTAAAATATTTTATTCCTCCTAATGAAGATTGATGTAAACTTGCTGAAATTAATGATTGTCTATGAGGAGCAGATCCTGTTATTACATTGAATATTTTATCTCTAAGTACGGATCCACTGTCATTTGTTATATATGGTATATCTCTAAATTGAAAAGTTTCTGTAGATGAGGCAGTTACATAAAAATTTTCAATTGATGATGAAATATATCCAGTTATATTATTATTTTTACTTACTGTATTTACATATTTTGTTTGGATATGAGATTGTGAATAAAATCTAATTACTAAATCAGAATCTGTTCCTGATAAATGGCTACCACTTATAAGAGGAATTTGTAAGTAAGGATTTAATTCAGTATTACTAATAAGATTACTAATAGGGTGAGAACTTACTACTATATCTATCTGACCTGCTGTTGATGCATTTGATGAAGTAGGAGCATAAGCCGAACCCGATGGTGTAAATGTTATAGATCCATCTGGATTTCCTGTTACTATAGGTACGTTAGTATAAATTGGCATATTTTAAATTTGTTTTTTCATATTTAAATTAAGCATTGTTAGGATTTGTAGCAGAATTTCCTACAGAAATAGCAGCATTGGGTGCTAATGTTTCATCCTGAGTATCACCATAAACAAAAGTAGAACTTACGTGATTTTTTTGTACTCCACGAAAATCTGATAATGCAATTGGTGTAGCTCCATTATTATATGTTCCTTGCTGAGCACTTACATCTGGTAAATTAGTACCACCTGATAAAAAATCACCTCCAATTGATCCATTTATAGAAGATGCCCCTTTTCCAAATTGTACTACATTATTTAAATGTAGTAAACCCGAATTTCCATGAGTTTGAGCAAAATCTCCATAAGATTGTTGTGTATGATCTAAATCTACACCATGCATTGTTGGAAAAAAACCTAAAAAATGATTAAAAACACTAGGAGTTTCAAAACTAGTTCCAAGAGGATTGGGAGGTATTCCATCTTGATCATCTCCCATATTCCATACAGCTAGCCATGCTCCTTCAGATCCTCCATTAGGTACACTTGGATTAAAAGGAGAAGTATAACCAGCAGTTTCTAGATAAGTTTTTACGCCTTGAACCCAATGTGATACTATTTTTAATGAATTAGATGAATTTATAGTGTCAGCATCTAATACATCTCTAAGGTGTCTTTTTACAGCCATTTTATTTAGTTAATTTTTTTATCATTTCTTTTAATTCGTCTATTTGTTTTTGTTGGTCTTTTATTCCTTCAATTAATAGAGGGATGATTTTATTGTATCTTACTGCTTTATAACCATTTTCTCTTGTGTCTACTACTTCTGGTAGAACTTTTTCTATTTCTTGAGCTATAACTCCAACATCATGTCCGCTATACGTATCTTGTTTTTTATTCCAATCAAAAGAATAACCACCTATTTGTAAGATTTTTTTAATAGGATTAGTTATGGGTGTAATATTGTCTTTATAACGTTTGTCTGATACAGCAAATGCTATAATATCTCCTCCAACATGTAAATTATGTGAAAGATCAACTGTAACTCCAGTTCTAACAGTATATAAATCAGTACCACCATTTGGATCACCTGATGTTATAATTCCATTTTGAGTTCCTCCAGGATTAAATGTGATTTTTGGGCTGTATGGTTTGGTTGTATTATCAACTGTAATTCCAAGTCCTCCTTCTAGTTCATCTACTCGTCCTAATCCAATACCACTTGCACTAACAGCAGTTGAAGCTTTAATAACTCCACTAACTTGTAAAGAACATCCTGGGTTAGTTGTATTTATTCCAACATAACCATCAGCAGTAATACGCATTCTTTCAGATGAAACTGTATTTTGATCTTGATTAATAGGAGCTGTACCAAAAGTTAAATAACCACCTTTATCATTAACGGTGTGTTGTTCAGCTGCAAAACCAGCAATATAAGCTGAAGCTTCAAATATACTTGAAGGTACATCACCATTATTTGAATCAAAACCTATACCCCCTAATGTTTCATTACCTAGTACTTGGTTATCAATTCTAACAAATTGTAAACCATTATCACCATCAGCCCCATGAAAATTAATTTGAAACTTATTTAATGGAGCTCCACTATTTGTAAACCCATTGTTTGCTCCTATACTTACTTTACCTGCACCATTTCCCTGAACAAAGAAAATATCTTCAGTGTTTGCAGATTCTATTCTAAAATCAATATCAGTACCACCATCATTAATTACTACTTCATCTTGAGTAGTGTTATTTAATCTTAAAAATCCAGTACCTCCTGCGTTAAAGCTTATTTTATCATTATCAAATTTAATATTTGTGTGTGGATCATCTTTGTGATATATCCTTTCTTCTATAAAAATATCTTTTGCACCACTAATTGTAAAACCACTCATATCAAGGGTTTGGGTAGCTGTGTGATCACCTAAATTATCAGCACTACCACCTCCTCCTCCTCCACCATAACTTCCTGTATAGTAAAATCTACCTGAACCTGTGTCTACTAAAACTGTTAGGTATGGATTACCTGCAGCATTAGATGAACTCGCAAACAATAAACTACTTGCGCTTATATTAGAGGCTGTTATATCGCCTGTAACTGTTAAATTACCTGTTAAAGTATCTGTTGTATTTAGTAAAAATGAGCCTGAAATTCCATTAGCTGTTAAAGATCTAATTAAATCTGCATTTGCACCTAACGAACCTGAAATTGAATCTGCAGTGAAATTGGATGCAGCTGTTCCATAAGATACTGTTCCATCATTAGAATTATAAAATAATGTATTAGTTGTTGATATTTCATTTAGTAAAGGTAAATTAATACTACTTGCAGTTATATGACCACTTGCGCTTATAACACCTGATGCTGTTATGTTACCTACACCCCCAAAATTATTAATAGATATTTCTTTTGGTTGAGTTCCACTAGTAAGTGTTCTAAATAATAATTCACTAGATCCTGATGCAACAAAACTACCAAAATTTACATCTACAGATCTACCAGATCCCATAGCAATATCTTCATCAACTATTATCCCCTCACCTGATTTAGATTTAAATCTTAATTTTTCAAAACTATTTCCTACAACTACTACATTACCATTATTGATATGAATTAAATCTCTTTCATTACCCCCTGTTTTTTTACCTAGTATTTTTTTATTATTAGAGATAACAATTTTTTCAGTTGCAAATAAACCACTTGATGTTATATTACCACTTGCACTAATATGACCTGATGCTGTTATTTGATTAAAAATTACATTATCTGTTGTTTGTAAACCTAAATCTACGTTCGTAGTTACTCCATTTACAACAGATCTTAAAGTACCTTGTGAAGGTGAAGAAAAAGTTTGTGAACCTGAAACCATTCCAATAGGAAAAACTACTTGCATAGCATCAAGTCCTTCATTATAAGTTAAAAAAGTTTGACCCGAATCAAATCCTACTAGGCCTTGACCTACTTGTGCTATTGTAGCTCTATATGTATTACTACGAGGATCAGATCCCGAAGAAAAAGCCATAATTGCATTCCTTGGTTTAATAGAAAGTGGATCACCACCACTATCTACTCTTTGTTCAAGGTTTTCTAAATTTAATCTTAAATGAAATGGACTTGAACCATCAAAAGAAGAATTAGCTAAACTAGCAGTAGTCGAATCAGCTACAGATTCTTTTATAAATCCTAATCCACTTGTATTCCCACTATCTCCAGTTGAACCACTTAATTTAAGTGCTGCTAGTGTTTTTAAAGCTACCTTAGCTGTACCGTCAAGAATCTTTCCGCTAGGAATATGAATAGTACCACTTGAACTTACAATAGGTGTATCTAAATTTACTTGAAGATCTGCTTTTAAATTAATTTGATTATCTCCATCTACTGTAATATTATTGTCATTTCCTTGTATAAATTGATCTGTACCATTTAAACTATCATCAAAGGATATTTTACCTTGACCAGGTAAAAATACATTTGCAGCTATTATATTATTAGTAATTATACCGCTTGAACTTATTTTACCTGAGGCTGTTATATGACCTGATCCCGATACAAATAATGAACCTGTAATAACGGCTTGAGCTGGATCATTTGTTATTGCATCTGAACCTGCATAAGGGAAACCTATTCCTTCTCCTCCACCACTACCACCACCACCATAACTTCCTGTATAATAAAATCTACCTGAACCTGTGTCTACTAAAACTGTTAAGTATGGTTGACCTGCTGCATCTGAAGCACTTGCAAATAATAAACCACTTGCACTAATATCACCTGATGCTGTAATGTGACCTGCTGTAGAACCTGAAACTGATATATTTCCCGTAAATGTATGAATATCATCTGAAGAATTACCAAATTGAGTGGATCCACTTGTATAAATTATTGAAGAAGAAACAAATTCTGTGTGGAATTCTTGGGCTGTAAGTATACCTGTAACTGTTAAATCACCATCTAATGTATCTGTTGTGTTTAATAAAAACGAACCTGAAATACCTGCTGCAGATAGGTTGGCAAAATCTTGTGATTGCCACGAACCTGAAATCCCGTCAGCTGTTAAAGTTCTAATTAAGTCCGCGTTTGCACCTAACGAACCTGAAATCCCTTCAGTGGTTAAGGTTCTAATTAAGTCTGCGTTTGCACCTAACGAACCCGAAATTGTAGCTGCTGAATAATTAGTTGCAGCCGTTCCATAAGATACTGTTCCAAAATCAACATCATAAAATAATGCCTTAGTTGTTGATACTTCATTTAATTTAGGTAAATTAATACTACTTGCAGTTATATGACCACTTGCGCTTATAATACCTGAGGCTGTTATATTACCATCATATGTTCCTTGAACTAATATATTACCTGAGGATGTTATATTACCTGTTATATTAATACCACTCTCTGCTGTTTCAAGTTTTATAGAATTATCATGATATAACTTAACTGCTCCATCTGCATCTCCTTTAAAATAATTTTCTCCTGTTGCTGATTCTAAAATTAATGAATTACTTCCTTGTATGAATAAAAATCCATCCCCTTTATCTTTAATGTAACTATTACTACCATCGTGGTATATTTGAAGATCATTACTATCACCTAAATGTAATTTTCCATCATCTGGTAAATTTATATCTCCAAATGAACCAGTTCCACTTGCACTTATATTAGCTGAGGCTGTTATGTTACCTAAGGCATCAATACGTGCTACCTCAGAGCCTCTATTTTGAAATATTATATTTCTAGCTGAAGCACCACTATTTTGATCTGCATCCGCATTAAGAATCAAATTTACATTTGATCCAAAATATTTATCGTTATCTGTATCTGAAATTAATACATGTCCTGTTATATTTGCAGAATTAGCTAATATTTCCCCACTTGCACTTATATTACCTGAGGCTGTTACTGGTCCAAATAAGCTAATAGTTTTACTTAATGGTGCGCTACCTCTTCCTACCTCTATTGCTGTAATAGAACCATCTTCAAATAATCTACCTGTATTACCACCATTTGTTTCAATTGATGTAAGATTATCTATAATTAATCTATCTCCAAGTAAGTCTCCACTTGCACTTATATTACCGTCTGAGGCTGTTATATGTCTAGTAACATTTAAATCTCCCGTAAGAGTATCGGTAGTATTTAATAAAAACGAACCTGAAATACCTGCTGCGGATAGGTTGGTAAAATCTTGTGATTGCCAAGAACCTGAAATTATATCAGATACCTGTTGTAAGTAAACACTACTAGATAATTCTCCTTGCCATGAACCAGATATATCATCTTCAATTTGAGATGATGAAGAAAGTATTCCTGTTAAGTTTAAAGAACCTGATACATCACCAAAAGTTAATGCACCTATGGTTCTGTCATAATATAATATATGGTTGGAAGGATTATTAACTAAACCTGAAAAAGTTACAGTTCCACTTGAACTTATACTACCACCAACAGTAAAAGTTTGATTTTGAGGGACAGCAACATTATTTCCAATTGTTACTGCACTTGCATCTTTATGTACTTTTAGGATTGGTGTTCCATCTCCTACCATCATTAAAAAAGTATCGTCAATTTCAAAATATTCTGTATCATCTTCTACTCTTCCTATTTTTATACCAGAATTTGGAAATGATGTTTGAATATGCTCAGTTTTTATTCCTGGAAATGAACCTGATATTCCTGAAACTATCCCACTTGCACTTATATTACCTGAGGCTGTTATGTGTGAATTTGTTTTTAAATTACCACCAAGATGTAAATCAGCTGCTGGTGTACCAACACCATGCATTCCTATTTGATTCGTAGCGGAATCAGTTTTGAATAAAGGATTATTAGAAGCACCTTTAACTACAAAATCAATATCATTAGTACCTTCATTAACAGTAACCTCTTTTTGACCACTACTACCATCAAATTTAATATATGTTTTACTCTGTATTTTAACCAAACTTGATGAATCATTAAATCGAATAAAATTGTTATATGCCTCATTACCATAAATCTTTCCACCTTCAACATATAAATTGTCAGCAATTACATCACCACTTGCACTTATATTACCCGAGGCTGTTATGTGACCATTTGAACTTATATTTTGCAAAGTTGCTAGATCACCATAAAATAGGGATTTTGCCCCACCCCCAGCAAACCTTAAAGTATTAGTTCCGGTTATATAATCTACTATTGGTGCACTATCTGCGTAATATTCATTAGCTATAATTGTTCCACTTGAACTTATATTACCTGAGGCTGTTATGTTTCCAGCATCTATTACATGGATACTGCCTGAAAATGTATGAATATCATCTGAAGTGTCTCCAAATTGAGTAGAACCACTTGAAAAAATTATAGAAGCTGAAACAAATTCTGTGTGAAATTCTTGAGCTGTAATTTTACCTGTAACTGTTAAATCACCATCTAATATGTCTGTTGTGTTTAATAAAAATGAGCCTGAAATAGCAGCTGCTGTTAAAGTATTAAAATCTTGTGATAACCACGAACCTGAAATTGAATCAGCAGTAAAAGGACTAGAACCAGAAATTGTATCTGATACCTGTTGTAGATAAACACTACTAGATAATTCTCCTTGCCATGAACCAGATATATCATCTTTAATTTGTGCAGAAGAGGAAAGTAAATTTTGATTATACTTCCACGAACCTGTGATTGATGTGGCTGTGAAAGGGCTAGATCCTGAAATAGTAGTTGCTGTTAAAGATCTAATTAAGTCTGCGTTTGCGCCTAACGAACCTGAAATTGACGTAGCTGTGAAAGGACTAGATCCTGAAATAGTAGTTGCTGTTAGGGACCTTATTAAATCTGCGTTTGCACCTAATGAACCTGAAATGTCGTCTTTAATTTGTGCTGATGATGAAAGTAAATTTTGATTATACTTCCACGAACCTGTGATTGATGTGGCTGTAAAAGGACTAGAACCAGAAATTGTAGTAGCGGTTAGGGTTCTAATTAAGTCTGCGTTTGCTCCCAACGAACCTGAAATTGAATCAGCAGTAAATGGACTAGATCCAGATATTCCTTCTGCTGTTAGAGACCTAATTAAATCTGCGTTTGTACCTAATGAACCTGAAATTGAATCTGCAGTAAATGGATTAGATCCTGAAATAATAGCTGCAGATAGTGTGTTAAAGTATTGTGATTGCCAAGAACCAGATATATCGTCTTTAATTTGGGCAGAAGAAGAAAGTAAGTTTTGGTTATATTTCCACGAACCTGTGATTGATGTGGCTGTAAAAGGACTAGAACCAGAAATTGTAGTAGCGGTTAGAGATCTTATCAAATCTGCATTTGCACCTAATGAACCTGAGATATCATCTTTAATTTGGGCAGATGAAGAAAGTACGCCTTCACCTTGATATGAACCAGATATTCCTGCTGCAGTTAAAGATCTAACTAAATCCGCATTTGCTCCTAACGAACCTGAAATGTCGTTTTTAATTTGGGCAGAAGAGGAAAGTAAGTTTTGATTATACTTCCACGAACCTGTGATAGAAGTAGCAGTAAATGGGCTAGAACCAGATATTCCTGTGGCTGTTAAAGATCTGATTAAATCTGCGTTTGTACCTAAAGAACCTGAAATATCATCCTTAATTTGTGTTGATGAAGAAAGTAACCCAGGAACATGGTTTTGAAATGATCCTGAAATGGCAGCTGCTGTTAAAGTATTAAAATATTGTGATTGCCATGAACCAGATATATCATCTTTGATTTGAGTAGAAGAAGAAAGTAAATTTTGGTTATATTTCCATGATCCTGTAATAGAAGTAGCTGTAAAAGGACTAGATCCCGAAATAGTAGTTGCTGTTAAGGATCTTATTAAATCTGCGTTTGCACCTAATGAACCTGAAATTGATGTAGCTGTAAACGGACTAGATCCAGATATTCCTTCTGCTGTTAAAGATCTGATTAGATCTGCGTTTGCACCTAACGAACCTGAAATGTCGTCTTTAATTTGGGCAGAAGAGGAAAGTACGCCTTCACCTTGATATGATCCTGAAATTCCAGCTGCTGTTAGTGTTCTAATTAGATCTGCGTTTGCACCTAACGAACCTGAAATATCATTTTTAATTTGTGCTGATGATGAAAGTAAATTTTGGTTATATTTCCATGAACCTGTGATTGTAGTTGCAGATAACGTACTAAAATATTGTGATTGCCATGAGCCCGATATTATATTTGCGGATAAAGTGTTGAAATATTGTGATTGCCATGAGCCCGAAATATCGTCAGCGATTTGGGTGGATGAAGAAAGTACGCCTTCACCTTGATATGATCCTGAAATTCCTGCGGCTGTCAAAGATCTGATTAGATCTGCATTTATACCTAATGAACCTGAAATATCATCATCTATCTGTGCAGAAGAAGAAAGTAAATTTTGATTATACTTCCACGAACCTGAAATTGTATCAGATACCTGTTGTAAGTAAACACTACTAGACAATTCTCCTTGCCATGAACCAGTAATGTCATTTGCTATTTGAGCAGAACTACTTAAAGCACCTTTAAAGGTACCTACAAAGGTATCTGCTGTGATAGTACCACTTGCACTTATATTACCTGAGGCTGTTATATGACCTACTCCAGATCCTGAAATAGATAATGTTCCTGTGAATTTATGAGTATCATCTGTAGTATTTCCAAATATAGTTGAACCACTTTGAAAAATTATTGATGAAGAGATAAATTCAGTATGAAATTCTTGTGCTGTTATTGTTTCTGTTACTATTAAAGAACCTGTTATTTGTGCATCTCCTACTCTTATACCATCACTTTTAAATGTTTGACTTGCTGCTACTATATCTGTTGCTATTGAAGCACTTATAGATGTAAATGATCCTGAAATATCATCTGCTATTTGTCCTGATGAAGAGAGTATTCCCTCTCCTATAAGTGAGGCAGATTGGTGTGTAAATAAACCTGTTGAATTATTATAGTAAACTAAATGTGGTGTATTAGCTATTGCTAAATCTGCTGTTATAGAATCTACTGTTATATTTCCATCTACGTCTAAATTTCCTCTTCTATCTAATACTAATTCTTTTTTTCCATCTGATGCTTTAACTACTAATAAATCAGGGTCAACAAAAAAGTCATGTGAACCTGTTGATATTGTATTTCCTAACCAATTAGTATCTATACTCATACTAACTGATCCTAATACATTACCTACTCTAACTGTTTGAGTAAAAGATCCTGTTGAGATTTTTATAAGATCATTATTTAAAAATAATGAAGTAGGACCTTCAATTTGATTAGACCCAGCAGATGCTGTTATTGCTGATGAACCTAATGCAACATTTAATCCTGGACTAGGTATAATATCTCCAAATGAAGCATTTCCACCAATAATAATATTACCTGTTATAGTATTATTACCACTTATAATATTATTACCTGTAATTGTTAAGGTTCCAGTGATAGAACTATCACCTACCCTTATACCATCTGATTTAAATGTATCGGGGATACCAACATTAAAATTAGTAACATTAGTAATGTCACCACTTCCAAAAGTGTCTGTTGCTAGCCCACTAGATATTCTATGGACACCAAGGTTTGATTTGTAATAAAGTATACCATTTTTGATATCTATTACAAGATCCTTTCTTGAGAACTCCGCGTATTTGGGTTCCTTAAATTTATTAATTATCTTACCGGCCACAAACTATAAGTTTATTTGTTACAAGATACCTAATTAAATTAAAATGCCTATCCTTCTAACTTAAAATGTTTAGATATCTTTCTAGTAATAAATATAAAATAAAAAAAATAAATGTAATTTATCCTGCAGATATTTTTAAAAAACCTCCATCATTATATAATCTACCAGCTACATTAGGATCTGAGGTAGGTAAATTTGTAAAATCTACTTGTGAACCAGATATTAGTAAATTTCCAGTTACATGCAAGTCCTTAGGATTACTTTCTGCTCCAATTCTTACATTAACATTATTAAATACAGTTTCAGCATTCATTAAAATTAATCTTTGACTATTATTAACCTTAAAATCTAATGAGGTTCCACTTTTGTGAATGAAAGTGTTAGGTGTTGTATCTGTACCATCAAAATATATTTTAGACCCTTCTTTTACAAAAACATCATTTATATATAAATCTCCACTTGCGCTTATATTACCTGAAGCTGTTATATGTGAATTTGTTTTTAGGTCCCCACCAAGATGTAAATCAGCTGTTGGTGTGCCAACACCATGCATTCCTATTTTGTTCTTAGAAGCATCGGTTTTAAATAAAGGATTATTACCAGTATTACCTTTTATTGTGAAATCTACATTATTACCTCCATCATTGAATGTAATATCGTGTGGGGCGGAAGTATTATCGTTTAAGTCGAGATATGATATACCACCTACATCAAATCTAATTCTATCATCTGTAAAATTAATATGAGTGTGAGTATCACCAGTATGTTTAATGTATTGATCAATATACAAATCTTTAGATATTACATCACCGCTTGAACTTATAGTTCCTGCAACTGTAATGTTTCCTGCAACTGTTTGGGTTCCTGTTTCTGATAAATTTAATTTACTATCTATTAAATCAGCATATTGTGCTTGTGAAGGTATATCTCCTGTTTCAAAGTATTCTTTTAATGTTGTTCTATTTTGTTTTGCCATTATGTTATTGTGTTATCGTTTCCAATTTGTTGGTATCCTATTCCTGTACCCGCTTGTTGTGTGTTTTGTACTATGTTAAGTGATCCATAAGTAGCTGCCTCATTAGCTTCAGCTATATTTGATGAATTTAGATCTGCAGATTTTCCTCTAACTTGATCTCTTGTTTTAGGATTTAATGAAGGGATAATTTCTAATTCAGTATTAAATACTACTGTTGATTTACTGTAGAATTTTTGTGGTTTTTTAGCTAATTCTTTATTTATACTATCTGGTACCAAATATCCTTGAAGTACTA
>Ga0181417_1000210_pt1 | contig 19821 bp, 22 predicted proteins | sample 40SPOviralmetaG_FD_130142 | JGI IMG/M metagenome (GOLD analysis project Ga0181417, IMG submission 130142) | Marine viral communities from the oligotrophic San Pedro Time Series (SPOT) site, San Pedro Channel, CA, USA - 40 SPOT_SRF_2013-02-13 | ecosystem: Environmental > Aquatic > Marine > Strait...
CGCAGTTCCATATCTCGGTCAAAATAAGGATGATGTCGCTGGGCAACATGAACGAAACCGTCATAGGATGGTAGCTAAATACGGAGGAGCTACGTTGGTTGAACTTCATGGAGATAATAACCAGGAAGTTAAATCGTACATCATGGAAAAGTATGGTCAATAAAATATAATTCGTAATCAGTTAACATCACGGACTTTGAATCCGGGTGGGAGCTCTCACGCCTCTGTAGCTTAGTTGGTAGAGCGTCGGCTTTGTAAGCCGAAGGTCGCGAGTTCGAGTCTCGTCGGAGGCATCATGGGCTTGTAGTGAAACGGATATCACTCTGGACTTCTAATCCAGTATTCCGGGTTCGATTCCCGGCAAGTCTGATCATAAATCAACTTAAAAAATCTAAGATACATATTATTAAATGTTTGCGGTAGTAAACAGCTTGATTTCTCCGATTCTAAATATAAAAAAACGTATAGTGTGTCGAAAGGCTGTACTAGATCACCCTCCACCTCCCATTGATACAAATAATACATGGGATTATGGTGCATATTCTGTGAAGGCTACAGTAGAATCCATTGATAAGAATGGAAATGTGGATAGAACTTTTATAGGGTACAGCCAGAACATGGATATTACATCGAGAACTAAACTTGCATGTGATCGACATAAAACACCCGGTACAGAGTGCGGAGAACCTGTCATGATCATTAAGGGTGGAGAATGCGACGAAGTTATATTCATGAAAACAAAAGATAATGGAAAATTAATCAATTTAACAAACCCATTTTTTTAATATCACATTATAATAGATGAATGTATCACTCTTAATTCTATTGATTTTGTGCATTTTTACATTTTATTCAACAGGTTATCGTACATTCAAAGACGAAAATGGGAAGGTGATTCCTCATTTAACCGTGGAAAAGCAGGAACAGGATATGGTCGCGGAGTATATTCATGAAGGTGATAAAGTTTTAGAATTAGGTGCTAGATACGGAACTGTGAGTGCGGTAATACTCGATAACGTAAAAGATGAACGAGATTGCGTTGTCGTCGAACCCGACACTAAGGTGACTAACGCTTTAAAAGGTAATTTGGAGGGGTGTAATTACGGTAACGCACATGTATTCGTAGGAACCGTGGGTCCCACAAAACAAAAAATTAAGGGTGACTATAACTACGCCACATACACCGTAGAATGTAACGACGATACATGTGATATAGATAATTTGACGTATGATGAATTACAGAGAAAATATGACATAGAATTCAACACCATCGTCGCGGATTGTGAAGGATGTTTACCTCAAGTGATAGATCATATATCTACTTCTTCTCCTTCTTTGCAACCATTAAAAAAGATCATAGTCGAAACAGATTACCCAGATAGGGTAGATTATGAAAAACTTTACGGTAAATTAAAGACCTGTGGATTTAATAAAACTAAAGGTGATTTTGTACAGGTATGGGAACGAACTTAATCGTATTCTTGGTTAACAGCTATGGGTGGTGCATCGAGTATCTGAAATTGAAACACATCTTCAACTTCAGATGGTTTGATTTGTATAACTCTACATTCTTGTGTGTTGACAACTGTTTTAGTCGGTGTTATGATAGCGTTAGGCTTACAAAGTAAAGCGTACGATATCATCTTGTTATACTATATGGATATTTATGTATCCATAAATTTGCTAGCCATTTTTCCCCATTTTCAACAGGTAAACCTCCGTGGAGAGCTTGATCTGTTATGCGCCCCACACCGTTTAACGTATCAAAGCATAAAACGTCACCTTTTTCGAGTTTAAACTTTTTATTCAGATTCGGAAAGTTTGTTTCTCCACCCACGTATCCATCGTTAAGAGCTATTATACACGTGTGTCGTCTGGGATTTTTCAACGGTAAAACATCTTGGTGCGGTGAATAAAATCCACCCGGTACGTATTTTAGGGTTTGTAACGATTCACATTCGATGAGTGTTTTATCGTATAAGGATGCGCAACGTTTTGACACATCACGAACTATTTCGTCGTCATAATCTAACCACGCCGTTTGGCTTATTCTGATAGTATTGTCAGCACTTTTATCGACACCTATCGTTGAACTAGATAATCTAGGTTTGGAAACTTCTACGATGTGATCACATTCTTCGTGTGTGATAAACCCCTTACGCACTTTAGGACTCTTATATTTCGACATAAAAGTGTAAATCAAAAGGGCCATCACTACGATCACTACCACGAACGTTCCCATTAATTTAAACCTCTATTTTAATATTATGAGGTATACGTGCCACGTACCTTTTTCTTATTTTTAAAGCTACCATGTTATAATATTCGATAATTCCCTTGATATCCTTTACTATTTCATCTACTCTCGAATTATCTACCATATATTGTCTGAGAGCATCTCCTAATGTATCTAACACCATTCTATATATTTCTTGAATATCTGTCACCTTGTCATTATACTTATCTCGGCGCTGTAATTCACACTTGAATTCTTCTTTACTCATCTCGTTTAATAAGTATCGTACTCTCATATATTTATGATCTGTGTAGGTGAAATTAAATCTATAAAACATTTCTCGATCTATATGTGATAAGAGTAATGAAGCTTTCAGTATATATTCTGGTGCCTTATTACGTCTTAATTCATGATAATTGGGACGACCCCCGCATGGAATGTCGCCGTGTTCGCGCGTTTTACTTTTGAAATATTCTATATAATGTGGATTGTGTATTCTTCCCGTTTCTATCATTCCTGTATTGAAATCAAACGTTGTGTGACACACGGTACACCACATTTGTGAACATCCATCTATTTTATATATCATCGTGTTACATTTCGGGCATGGTTTCGTATCTTTTTTTAGTAATTTTATACTCTTCACCGTGTTTGGGTCACATACGTGACCTTCATGCTTTTCTTCGTGACATTTTTCACAAAATTCCTTTTTACATATTCCACACACATAATTATCCCCTAAAAAACCTCTACAGTTTTCAGATAAACACGCTTGTGTGTACACCGGCATAGCTCTCGACACGTTTGGATCCGTTCTACTTAACGTGTTAGCTTCTAGAATTATATCATGTATCACTTCACGTAATAATTGTATGAGATAGTGTCTGCAACTAATTATGATATTATCAGTACTACACAATTTCACCGTTTCTAGAAATTGCATGAGCCATGAATAGCTTCGTCTTAAGGATCGTATCTGCAGAGTTCTCTCTACGTAAGGTTGTGTCTCGGGTAAACGCGCTTGCTCACGTTCAAAGAGGATATTCTCTCTGTGTGTTTTATACGTTTTGTTTCTGAAGGCTCTGGTACAAAAGGAATCTACAAATTCTCGATTAAATTCATGTCTACAATTCATACAGTGAGGGTCTTTACTAGTTGATAAAATGTATGTTTGTAGACAGGTTTTGCAGGCATCAAAGTCACAAAAAGGGCACGTCACTTTCAAATGATTTGTCTTATTAAAATCTTCAGTACACGACACACAAGTGGACATATACATTATATAACTATTTTCTTTAACTATTGACAACTTACGAACGACTCTATAACAGTATACAAATCATCGCGACCATATGTCGATTCTACGAAAAACATGAGTTTTTCAGCCTCCTCCCATGATTGGTCGGCGCCGTAATATTTATAGTACACGTAGGCAAGTTCCCCTACATTATCTTCACACCATGTTTGGATTTCTTTGTTCGACATTTCATGGGTAAGATATTTCTTAAAAAAATTTGAAACATCTTGTTTAAGAATCATTTTTGTTATCGGAGAATCTTTTATAAAAAACATCTTACAAATTTTTTAAAAAAATTCCACTTAGGTTTTTTTTATTTTTATATAATAAACAAATGAGTTATAATAATAGCCGAACATTCATGCAAAAGCATGGTTTAAAGATCGGTGTCGGAGTTGTTTCTTTGATCATACTCATCGCCGTGGTAGTGATGATGACAGGGAAGAAAGAAGAAAAGCCTGATCTTGGCCCCGCGGCGCGGGATGCGATTGATTTCTTACAGAATACAGATCAATCTGATATTGATGGTACCGCGGGTGAGGATCCCGACGAAGAGGCCATCGCGAGGGCCATCGCCGCGATGCCTTCTCCTCCCCGGAGTGCGGTGCAGCCCAATCCCGACGAAGAGGCCATCGCGAGGGCCATCGCCGCGGTGCAACCTGCTTCGACTGTCGAAACCTATATGATGGTACCGGGCACCAAACCTCCTTTAGAATATACCCGATTTACTTCTTCTTAGTAGATTTTTTGATCATTTTGGAAGAGTTATGAAGCGCCCGAACACCGCGGATCTTTTTATTTTTATTTTTAATAGCTTTTTGCTCTTTTAAATAATTATTCATTAGATTGTTACCTCCACCGCGTGTGTTAACTTTGTAGTTGGTGGGAGCATAACCACCCTCACTATCCCTCATAAAATATCCTCTGACAAGATCATTCATATTTTCATTAAGAGATGTAAACTTGGTCATATTATAATGTAACAATTTTATTTTATAGACGAACATAACCAGTTATTCGTTTATAAAATATTTTTAAATTTGGTTACAGATTTTATCTCATTTTTGAGATATTACCCGTTATTTCAGCCAATTTATCTTTAAATAAACTAACATCTTGCCCATATGGTACTATATAGGAACGTAATTCTTTTATTTTTTGTTTTTTAGATTCTTTAATTTTATCGGGGAGATCGTTAATTTGTTTTACCATATCTTCGCGAGCCCTTAAAGATACATCAATTCTTTGAAGTCCCAGGTCTGTTCTCGTTTCGCGTTCAATTATTCCTTTCCATTTACTTCCAACGTAAGATCTCACTTTTCCAAATTCCCTGTCCTGTTGTTTAATTAGTTTTTGTGCTCTCGCTGCAAGTGCGAGTTGATATGATCTAAATTTCTGACTTATGTTAGGTTTTCCGGCTTTATTACTCATTTTATTGAACGGTTTTTTTAGATTATTACTTGATTTCGCCTTAGGTAATAATTTACGTTTATTTTGTTCTTGTTTATTTCGTAAAGCTTGGTTTATTTCCTTACGTATCATATTCAGACCTGCAGAATCCGCCTTTGGGATTCGTCCCACGAATGAGTTCTGTGCCGGTTTATTTAATTTTTTTATATTTTGTAACATAGCATTTTTTCTTACTTTTAAGGCACTGTTTACTTTGTTTTTGGCCGCAGCGTTTCTTAATGTTCTATTTTCTTTTTGTGCATCGATTAATACCTTCACAGATTTATTCCATTTTTCTTGACTTTTTTCCTTGTACGCTTGGTTTAATTGACCTTCTATACTCTTTCGTTTCGTTGGATTTATAAATGCTAATTGTTTTTGGCTAACCAATGATTTAAATCTTCCAAACTTTTCGGGGTTGACGTTAAATAACGGATTATTACGGACGGTAGCTACAGGGTTTATCCGCATCTTTTTCTGGGGTCCCGGCGAACCTGTGTTCGTGTATACCGGCTTTTTCTTTTTAAATTCAACCATCACGTTTAATTCAGCCTTGATATCAGCCAACGATTTACCCTTTTTATACTGTTGTCGGACTAAATTTTTCCTAATTGGCCAACCAGAATTATTTCCCATAATCGTGTCATATTTGGAGAATAGGTTTTCAAGTTCTTTTGCCTTTGACCTTTTATCGGCTTCAGCCTTATTCGCCAGCTTTTTCTTTTCCTCAGCCTCTTTCCTGGTTCTCATGCGAATGTTTAAAAATGCCTTTAAAGCCGAAATATTCGCGGGCTTTTGATCGCGTGACGAAGGGTTGAACCTGGCTCTCGCTTCAGTTTTATTGTCATTTGTGGCGGTGGGATATTTCTTTAACAAATTATTAAATGCTCGTTGTCTGTTTGATACAGCCTTGGTCTCGGCAGCTGCATTAGCTTGTTGTTTTCTGTTGGCTGCTTTTTTTCGAACAAGTTCGATGACACTTCTCTTAATACTATTTAAGTTTTTGGTTTGAGCATTTCGTGTGAATCCCACCTTTTCATCGTTGGTTAAGTTTTTGTAACTATTTAATAATGTCGCTAATTTTGCGGCTTTATTAGCGGCAGCCCTGGCTTCTGCGTTAGACTTGGCTTTGGCTTCTGCGTTAGACTTGGCCTTGGCTTCTGCGTTAGACTTGGCCTTGGCTTCTGCGTTAGACTTGGCCTTGGCTTCTGCGTTAGACTTGGCCTTAGCGTTGGCTTCGGCTTTCGCGGCAGCTTGCTTGGCGCGGAACGCATTTTGAATTCTTCTAGCGGCCATTTCCTTATTGGCCGCGGCTTTCTGGTTCGTTAGTCGTTTCTCTGCGCTAGCTTTTTCGTTCGCCAGACGTTGCTCCGCGGCTCGCGCGTTAGCGTTAGCTTTAGCTTGGGCCTCCGTTAATTTTGTACGTGCGTTAGAAGTCTTTTTGTTACGTGCCTTATTTATTAAATTTTGTAAAGTTTTTAAATCGTTAGATGAAACGTTACCATTAGTCTCAGCTTTCTTCTCAGTGTTCTCTACTATACGTTGAAACGTTATAAAAGATTCGTGGTTCCCACCTTTATTAGGATGAACTACGAGTCGACCTTGTGCCTTAAGTTTTTTGAGTGTGTTTAATCTAATCTGCTTTTCCTTTTGTTTTACGGCTTCGGCATTCTTTTCTCTCTGTTCCCGTAACGCGTTATTCTTATTTTGTTGAATTTTAGTGGCTTCTTGTTTTTTAAATTCTTCCGCTAATACACTTATACGCTCTCCTCTGTTAAATCTATTTATGTAAGGTTGTCTGTTAGTGACCTTGTATTGATTCAAAAGTTTGGTGAGCATACGTAATCGTTTTTCCTTAGCTTCTTGTTCGAGTGCGGCAACCTTTGCGTTAGCGTTCCTCTTAGCGTTATTAGCTTTTTTCATTTCTTCGGTATTATTCGCCTTTTGCGCCTCCCGACCAGCCGCTTCAGCTTCCTGTTTCGCGTTTGCTATCTTAGCGTTTGTACTATTTCGGATTTCATTTGCTTCCCGTTTCGCGTTTGCTATGCTATTTTCTAAGGTGCGCTTTTCATTCGCGGCATTCTTTTGGATTCGATTAATATTTTGTTGCGCTTGATTTTCAGCTGCTCGACGAGCCTGATTACCAGCCTCTCTCGCTGCCTCTATGATTTTCGTGTTAACATTTTGCTTACTCTGGTTAAGATTCTCTTGTAATTTTTTACGATTGGCTGCGTTTGCGTTTTTCTTTTTCTTGGCTTCAACCTTGAGTTCGTTAGCTATCACACCTATACGATTTCCTCGCTCAAATCTTTTTGTATATTCCATACGTTTATTCATAGGAACGTTGAAGTTATTGAGAAGAGTCTCGAACATATTTCTACGCTTTTTATTCGCCTTTTCCTTCATATTCGTGACCTCTGTCTGTGCAGCGTTTAACTTTGTTGTCGCGTTAGTCGCTTGTTGTTTTAGATTTGTGACTTCTCTTTGGGAAGTGTTGAATTGTTGTTTCATCGTAGTAAATTGCTGTTCGAGTTCGGTAACCTTTGCATTCGCCGTTTCTTTGGCTCGCTTCGCCTCGTTTATCGCGGTTTGATTATTGGATAATTGCGCAGTCTTCGCAGCCTCGACGGCTTGATTGACTTTCCCCTTTTCCTCGTTTATTTGTTCCTGTGCAGCTTTATACTTCTCTTCGAGTATGTTTTTCTTTTTTGTAGCGGTGTTTAATTTTGATGTAGCATTGTTTTTAGCAGCGGAAATGTTATTTATTTTTTCGGAAGCGTTGTTGAGTTTTCTCGCAGTATTACGCTTTTCGTTTTCTAATTTATTAATTCGTTCTTTAGTTTCCCGCTCTTTCTCGTTCATATTTTTTCGTAACGACTCGTACCTGTTCCTAGCTAACCTTGCTTCATTCCTGGCGCTCGCGCTTTTACTTTCCGCAGCCCTGTTTGCTAAACGTTCGGCTTCTTGGCGAGCTAAATTCATACGACGAGCCATCTCGCGACGCTCGGTGGCTAACTGTGTAACCGCCGCGTCACTTTGTGATGTATTACGGATTATTCTGTTAGTAGACATCGCACCTCGGAGGAACGATGAACCACCACCGTTAGAGACGACGCGCCTACCACCCATACCGTTAGCGACGACACGACCACCTCCTAACCCAAATCCACCACCACCCCCACCAGTCGATTGTAAACGCCTTTGGTGACGTAAACGCGCCAAATCTCTGGCGAGATCACCTGTGGATTGGGCTGTACGGGGAGCAACATTTACGTTAGGTTTCCGGTTTCCGTTTCCGGTACGGTTACGGTTATTGTTGCTATTTTCACGCGCACTATTTATATTTTTATTCACCCGCGCACTATTTATATTTTTATTCACCCGCGCACTGTTTATGTTTGTGCGTTCACCGTTATTGTTATTGTTATTATTGGCATTCCTCGTCGTGTTTACGTTATTTTCTAAATTGTAAAACTTATTGTCAGAGGACACACGTTGGGTCGTTACCCTTCCGTGTAATAAAACGGGTTCACGCACGTTCATGCTTCTGAGGCGACGCCCTATAGCACCTTTTAAGTCGCTGATGGTTTTGTCGAGTTGAGTTAAACCGGACTTTTTCGCGATTCTTTTTATATCGGTGAGTTTAGACGTACTCTTAAACAGTATCTCATAATCTCTCTGGGTGAGGGGGGATTTAGCGTCTAATAGGTATTTTTTATCTCTTGTGAGACCGAGAGGGGGTAAAGGAGAACGATTTTCTTTCGCCGCTTTCATGATTTCGCACACTTTGGCTCTCGATAATTTTACCGTTTCACCCGTGTGTAATTTAATCAATCTCCTGATATTCCCGGATTCAGTACCTGGATCACACGCGTCCATATTGTTATATTCTGATAAAAAAATATAACAAGATGTTTATTTAAAAGCTAAAAGGAATAAACGTAACTTATCATCAAACGACATCTTAAACGAAAACAAATCGTAATCTTCTGTGTCTACTTCTACGACTTTTCCTATTTTATCCAAGTTTATATCCGCTCGTATGTTTAACAAAGATGACATGAACGTCTCTACGAACTTGCTGAACGTCGCGATCTTCTCAAAGAATATATCCTGACTCTTCAATTTTAAACATAGTATTCTGTGTGGGGCTTTACCTTCAAACGGTGTGATGGGCACTCGCTCCTTTATACCACCGTCCATGTATATCATATCATTAAGCTTTACACTGGATGCTAGAATGGGTATAGATATACTCATACACACAGCATCGATGACCTTCATATCGGGGTGTGAATCTGAAGAAAAATACTCTGTACGTCCCCTGTTTAAACAATATGTCGATATATGTAATTTTCGTTTCAGTTCTGAAAATGTTGGATCACAACCGAAAACATCCTTTAACACTTCTCTTATAGGATCTAGATCTATTAAACCGTAATTTTTCATAAACGATTTGAGATTGTATTTGGTATGTTTTTTCAAATCTACTTTTAAAAATTTGTCGAGTACATCGTACAGTGGTATTTCTAATGCTAAGCATACACCTAAAATAGCACCCGCTGATGAACCAGAGATTTCCTTAATATTTTTCAAATCATCCTCTATATTAATTAAGGCGCCCAACATGGTAAAAATACCCATTGATGCGGGACCTAGAACTAAATATTCCATCTCTAGTCACTTAATAGAACTGAGGAAATTGCTTTCGTAAAAGAGCGAACACGACCGCGAAAACGACGGTGTGCGTTAAGATAGCCGCGCGACTGGTCTTACCGGACATGAACTTACCGGGAGGGATGGTAAGAAGTAAACCGGGGCTGAGAGCCATGAAGAGAGTCGTGGCGACGAGAAGATCGTTCCTGGTGAGGACGATACCCATAGCCTTGGCGACGAGGGAGTATACCAAGAAGAACACGAGAGCGTGGAAAAAGATGGTAACACGGTCAGTGCCAACCTTGTTGAAGGAGAACTTACGACCATCGGCCTTGAGAATCATACCGGGGCTGAGAGCTAAGAAGAGAGCGGCGGGTACGGCAACCTTAGGGGAAGTTACGGCGGGCATCTTAGGTAAAGAGAGTGTAGGTATCATTTACTGTATTAAAATATTTAAATCTAACTAGGCGTCCGAAAACCTATAGCAGAATCGGACGAAATCCTCATATGTCGCATGTCGCATGATGTGTCCTGGATAATTCGCGTCGTATAAGTATTGACGAAGAATTCCCCACATATACCCAAGTTCTGAGCTATAAAAATCACGCCAATCATCAATGTGCATTAGTTCCAGTTGATCATTTTCATATTCATCATCACTATAATCAACTTCGTTTCCTGTTGTAGCTTCGTAAACATACTGATTCCAGACCATTAGTTCGTTTCCTTGACACCTGTGAGTGCGAGAGTGGACGTTTCCTTTGTTGGTATACTATCGAGGATAGTCTTTAAGGCACTTTCCGCTTGTTGCTCGTTTCCTGAAAAGAAAACACCGAGACCTTCTTTGACTGAGTTCTTGTTTAAGCCACCCTTTCTCACACTCTTTTTGACCGTGATTTTCCCCTTCTTGAGGTTAATGACGTCGAGACCGTTATCAATCATCGACTTTTTGATTTGCGACTTAAGTGCTTTTTCTGCATCCGCGAGAATTTTAATATCTGAACGAGCTTCTTTAATCTGCCTGTTTAATTCGACCAGTTTAGAGACGCTTTGGGAGAGTTCATCTGTATTAGACATTTTATACTGTAATGTATGAGATTACCTTTAAGTTATTTATACTAAGGGGCGCATCATGGTGTCGGGAACGATGGTAGAGTTGTTCCAAACAAAGGGATCCTTGGGATTGGGGGGCTCGGCGCGCACCTGCTGGTTAGCGTTGCGGAGGGCGCCACCAACGCTCTCGGGGAATCCGATCTGATTCCTAGGCTCGAGGAAATTCTGACCGGCTAAAATATCCTCGGGTGCGAACTGTCCGAAGTCCTCCTGGGAAGCCACCTCCTTGGGTAACAGTGAAGAGGCGAGACCGGTACCGGCCTTCATTTCACAAGCGGAAGAGGGGGCCGCGGCGAGGCCGGGGCTGGGACCAGTGTCACCACCAACGGGGGCGAAGTCGCGCTGACGAGTGTACATAGATTTCTTACCCATGGTAGTACCACATGCGCATGTAACAATAAAAATTACGAGAAGCACTAATAAAATCGTACGTGGAGAAATCTTCTTAAACATAGTTCTTTATATAATGTCTACAAATTTTTTTATTCATCCTTAAACATGTAGTCTTCTGGATAAGTTTCATCGAATGTTTCAGTCTCGGGTTCTGGATCGGGGGTTGGTTCTGGGGCCAACTTCACCTGAACAATGTTCCATGACGGTCCAAATGTCTTCTTGGCAAACCAAAGTCCAGAATATTCTAGGATGATAGAGCAAGGCTTGTCATCGACGATGATGCTGTCATACTCGACGACCTCCTTGGCATCACTAAATACCTTGGCGTTTTCGAGAATTTCTGCACCGATGACGTCATCCTTAAGATACGCTCGCTTGAGGGTAGACTCGGTTAGGGACCTACCGAACCATTCCTCTGAGTTTTCGATGGCGTTTTTAATATTTTCCTCGTGAATGGCATCTACTTGGGTGCGGTCGCCGAGTTCGAACACAAACTCGGGGCGCGTCTCAACAATCTTTACATCGTCGAGTTGTAAGAAAACACGCTTCCTGTCGTCTGTGAAAGTTCGTACGTGGCGGGAGCCATCTTCGGCCTTGGTAATTTTGTTAAAAAGCATTATATACCTTTAACGTATTATCTCTTTAAACCTATATATGGTATTTTTGATGCGCGTTCGAGTAATGGCTTTGGCACCCATCCGTCGCGTCTTGGTTTAAATCCGTATAATGTTTCTGACGTATTTAAGTTGGTTGGTATTTTTTGAGCGTTGATTGGCCTGTGTGTTAATTCATTTTTAACGTATGCGTTATTAGGTGCCGGTTTCCACTTATAATTTTTGAGATTAAACTGTTGGTTTCCGTGCGTTCTTTCATACCCGTTTATCTTGTTATTTTGTGGTGTCACGCGCATCCCGTGTACGATCTGTTTTGATAACCTCTCTTTAGATGGTTCTGTTGTGTAATTGGAATATTTGTCGGGATTAACGCTCATGGCACGTTTTATACTGACGGTTCCTGTCTGTTTCCTCGTAGTCTTAACTTTGGCGAGCTTAGACCGTACCAGTTTAAATACAATATCCATAGTATCAGAATTTTTTACTCGCTTGTCGAGTAATTGACCAAGTTTTACGAGACGTTTTCTATCCTTCTCCTTTTTCTCCGGTCGTAAGCGCAATTTTTGCATGAGATAAATATCCTCTATGAGAAACTCTTTACTCGCTACGAATACGTTTTTATTTTTGACTATCTTATTCGTGATAGGATTTCTATATTGAATACCTCTGCGCTTCGTTTTAGCAACATCATATCCAAATTCTTTGGGTCTCATAAAGGGTATATCTAAAATACCACCCACGATAAAATCTTCTATTCTACCCTTTTCAGGGGAAAAACATCGCACGTTTAAATCTAACGCGAATAATTCAACATCTATGAAAACGTCCCTTGTACTCGGTTTATTTGTGGTACCACCCTTTTTCTTTTTGATTAATATATATCTTCGAGTAACGAAAGGTCCTTTTTTATTAAAACCTAAACCGAGATATTTGAAGATCTTGTTGTTACTTATAGAAGATAACCTCTTATGAATTCTGGCATTTAATTTTTTCGCAATCTGACCGAGTTTATTCCAAAGTAACAGTTTAACCGCTTGCAATCTTCCAAAATATTTTGTGTTAAGTTGCAGTCTGGGTACAAACTTCGCATCAATATCACTCGTGATTATACGATCCTTGTAATCAACATACATATTGAACGCTTCTCCGCCGGAAATGATCAGATCTCCCATGGTTTTCATGGTCTCCGAAATTTCACCTATAGTATCTAATAGTATGTCTCGTATATTATCGGTTACCAATACGTAAATTTGTTTTTCAAACGTCTTAGACTTAAAGTTGCTATGTAAACGATTCCTGAATTTTCCTAAATCCCGTTTTTCGTTTCTCATAAAATATTTCTTAAGTTTAGCATCCTTAAAAAATAAGTTCTCTTCCATAAACGTATTTATGGTAGATATTGGATAACTCCTTTCGTCCATTAATATATAAAGATAAAATAAAATTATGTACATCCTGTGTATCTTTTTGAAGGTAGTTAAAGATGTGACGAGTATGTAATGTATAATGTCTACTGACCCCACTTGCACTCGTGATTCTTGCCTCGCTGAGATTACCGCCCTTCGCTCTGACATCAAGTCTCTCACTAAGATCGTTCGTAAGATCAAGGCTAAGCTTGACGATCCCACTGGCGAGAAGTCTTCTAACCGCGCTAAGAATAACGGTTTCAACCGTGAACAGAAGGTTTCTGATAAGCTCCGCGATTTCCTCGGTCTTCCCGACGGTCAGCTCGTTTCTCGCAGTACCGTAACTCGTGCTATTAACACATACGTTAAGGAGAACGGCCTTAAGCATCCTGACAACGGTCGAGTTCTCATCCTGGACCAAAAGCTTAAGGATCTTCTCGCTCCCCCCGCCGACGTTCAGGTAACTTTCCTCAACCTTCAGAAGTACCTCAGCCCTCATTACACCAAGGTTGAACCTGCAAAGGCTTAAAAAAAAGAATACATCAGAATATAAATGATCATCGATAAGGATTCCGTCGAACACCTTGTTGGTACAAAAATATCTAATATAGATTTGTACCAAAAAGCATTTACACACAAATCAGCGTTGAAAGAAAATGAAGATTTATCAGGTTCTTTCGAAACTTTGGAATTTATTGGTGACTCCGTTCTCGGATTTGTCATCACTAAATTCTTATACGATAAATACGAAAATCGCCAAGAAGGCTTTTTAACTAAAGCTCGAACTAAACTCGTAAGGGGGGAGACTCTCGCTTTTATAGCGTCAAAATTAGGTTTGAATAATTGGATTATCATGGATGAAAAGGGTATGCGCAATGAATGGAATAAAAATCCTAAGATTTTAGAAGATGCGTTTGAAGCTCTCGTGGGTGCTATATACATGGATCTAGGCCTCATTCATGCCCGTGAATTCATATTGAGAATATACAACAACCCCGAATATGTTAACATGAACTCTATAATGATAGATGATAACTATAAAGATCATTTAATGAGATATTGTCAAACAAACGGGTTATCGTTACCAAATTATGTTGTGGGTCATCATGGCAATGGGGTATTTTATATAGATGTCATCGTGGACGGTGTATGTATCGGGAAAGGATTTGCCAAAAATAAAAAGCAGGCAGAGCAGCTGGCTGCGAAATCCTTTTTTTATTCACCTAAGTCAGTTTACACAAACCCCGGTTTTCAGCAATGAAATACGGATCTGATTTTACTCCCAAAAAACGGGTAACTAAGAACGACAAAAAGAAAAAACAGGATGTATACTCCCAAAAGCATATTCGTTTAACGCTTAAACAATTGGAGAGTAAAACAATTAATGCACCCGAATGTGAAAGCGTTGATCGAGAGGGAGTATGCTCCACAAAAGTCGGAGGCGTGGTTAGATCTCAGACAAGGCATGCTAACCGCTAGTGACGCAGCTACAGCGATCGGTAAGAATCCATACGAAACCCCAGATGGATTACTCCTAAAGAAATGTGGTTTGGGGGAGAAGTTTACTGGAAATGCGGCGACGCGTCACGGTGAACTATACGAAGATGAAGCACGCATTTTATATGAACAACGTCACGGGGAAGTTGTTCACGAATTAGGTCTCGTTCAGCACCCAGTGCAAAAATGGTTAGGTGGTAGCCCCGACGGTGTATCGGAATCAGGAAAATTGGTCGAGATTAAGTGTCCTCCTCAACGAGCTATCATCCCCGGTGAAGTTCCGGGACATTATATGCCACAGCTACAACTATGTATGGAGATTCTAGATTTAGAATCGGCTGACTTTATCCAATACAAGCCCGCGGCTACAAATTGGCCTAAACCAGAAGAATTTGACGTGGTTAACATTCCCCGTGATCGTGAATGGTGGAAAACGTATCTTCCTATAATGCAAGAATTTTGGGATAAAGTTTTATATTTCAGAGAGCATATTGATGAACTCCCAAAACCGAAGGAGAGGAAAAAGAGGGTGATGAAGGAAAAGGTACACGTATGTGAAATAGCGTCCGATCCCGAAGACGGATATCGTAGCGAATAAAAATAAAGAACCTAAGTCGAAAATGAATTTTATATTTTCTATCAAAACATGTCTAAGTATGAATTACACACATCACTTTACAGCCCTCACCAAGAAGATGGTGTAAAGTGGATGAATCAAATGGAAAATCAACTGAACGGCCCCAAGGGTGGCTTTTTATGCGATGAAATGGGATTGGGAAAAACAATCCAAATTATCGCTACTATACTAAAAAATCCAAAAAAACATACCCTCATCGTCGTTCCAAAAACACTCGTTCCGCAATGGAAAAGTGAGATAAATAAGTTCGCACCCGGACTTGATGTCCTCGTGTACGACGGAAAAACTAAAATAGGTGATACGAACGGTATCGCTCTTTATGATGTCGTCGTTACATCTTATCCAACCGTGTGCAGCAAAACGTCAACACTTCATTCGATCTCTTGGGATAGAGTTGTATTGGATGAGGCGCACGAGATACGCAACCGAAAAACACAAACGTTTAAAAAAATTAACACACTGAAATCTTCTATTCGTTGGATCGTAACTGGTACTCCGGTGTTCAATTCCATGGAAGATTTTGTGTCTTTGTGTGAATTCATTGGATTTTCAAAGAACACGGTTCAAGCTATGCACGACAAGATAAAGGACATATACATTCTTCGAAGAACCAAAGCTGATGGATACATTTCTTTACCGTTTTGTCATTTTGAAAATGTGGAATTGGATATGTACGAAGAAGAAAAAGCTTTATATGAATGCGCTTTCACAGAAGCTCAAGATTCCATCACGCAAGTCATAAGAGAAAGTGTTTCACTCCACAGACGTAATATGTATATGCTCGAGTGTTTGTTACGTATGCGACAGATCATGCGATGGCCTCAACTTTATTTTGATGGCGTGGCTAAATCTAACGAACAGATACCTGAAATATGGAAACATTCTACTCATAAAATGAGTCGATTGTTCCAGGAACTCGCTTCACATCCCACAGAGAAATCTGTAATATTCTGTACTTTCAAAGGTGAACTCGATTACATTGAAAGACAGTTGGCGTGCCCTACTTTCAGAATAGATGGTAACGTTGAAAAGGATGAAAGACAAAGACAGATTGAGTTATTTGAAAATGCCCCAGACAACAGTGTCATGGTGACACAAATTAAATGTGGTGGTGTTGGTTTGAATATCCAATGCGCGACCCGTGTTTACATAATGGCACCTTCATGGAACCCGGCGACTGAACTCCAAGCTATTGGTAGGTGTCACAGATCTGGTCAAAAGAACGATGTTTTTGTGAAAAAATTGGTATATAAAGATACACCCATCGCCAGAAGTGTTGAGTTGGCTATGATGTCTCTCCAGGGGCACAAGTCTATTTTGTGTGCAGATGTTTTAAATGATAAACGTGTTGAAAATCAAATCCCAATCAGACAGGAAAAAACTATGGATGCTATCAGAAAAATTTTCCGCGCTTAATATAAATGTATACAGTGACAGAAGGTTCTCGCGCAGAGGTATTTCACGGTACCGCCAAACACACACCAGGAGGTCTCGTGAAGGGTGATCTCATTCAGGATAAGTACGGTAGCATCAAGAGTAAGGCTGCCGTCGCGGCCGCTAAGAAGCGTATGAAGGAGGAGGGTGCTAAAGCTATGGTCAAGGTTTTCAAGCCTGCCAAGAAGGGTGATTTTAAGCTCGTCCCCAAGAAGGGTACCAAGAAGTACAAGACCCTCATCAAAAAAATGTAAAGGTATTACAAGAATGACCCTTTCTAAGTGGGACACGTCGGTTCGCATAGCTAAGATAAAATTAAACATAGATCCCAACAGTTTCACCGTGGTGAAAGGTAAACTGTTGAGAGAGGCACAGATGATTTATCATTTTTTAATATCAGAGGAATACTCTACAAAATAAATTGAAATCCCTTTAGTTGTTGTGGTTCATGTACCACGAGTTGGTGGAGTTTCCATGTCACACCGAACTTCCTGTTCAAGAAATATACGCTATTCATCTCAGTGATAGCTACACCAGAATTCCTTGAATACAGTTTGTTTTCCACCTTAGAATTTATACTTTTCTTTTCACTGTCGAAAATTCCCGCCTTTATATCTCCATCTGCCGTAGTATCTACACGAATCCTGAATTTGGGTTCTCTATCGGGAGAGTGCTTTATGTTAGAGTTAAACATGGGTAAAAGTTCGTCTACACTCATGTGTTTACCGAATATATCAACACTTTGTAAACTTACGGTTTCAATGATTCGTTTTTCCACTTCTTGCAGAGTTTCATAAAAATTTTTAACGTAATTTCCTTCTTCGTCGTATCCCTTCATAGAGAAGTCGAGATTCCATTTAGTGGCTCCGACTTGAGGTTGGAATCCAGAAATACCGAATGGCATGTACATGCGTGGAGTTTGAATTCTTACATTCTTTCCATCTTTATTACTTAAACATATCTTACGACCGTCATAACTTAGTATTTCTAAATTATCTAACAGCGTGTGAAATTTTGCCATTTAATTTTAAATGAACTGTTACCTTTAAGCCGAACACGATGTACATTCAGCTTCCAAACTAAATTGGATTGGTCGAGCTTTTGCTTTACTTCGTAAATAGTACATGCCGGTTTTGAGACCAGATTTCCACGCGTACATGTGCATGGATGACATCTTTGAAAGCGTCGGAGATTCCATGAAGAGATTCATCGATTGACTCTGGTCTATGAAGCGTCCGCGGTCAGCTGCCATATCGATGATACATTTCTGAGAAATCTCCCAGACAGTCTTATAGAGGTTTTTAATATCATCGGGGATATCTGTGATAGTTTGTATAGACCCACCCGCTTTGACCATTAAATCTTTCATATCTTTTGACCAAAGACCGATTTTTTTGAGATCATCAACTAGATGTTTGTTAACGACGACGAACTCACCGGCGAGAGTGCGACGAAGATAAATATTCGTCGTATACGGTTCAAAACATTCGTTATTACCCAAAATCTGCGCTGTAGATGCGGTAGGCATGGGTGCCATCAAAAGAGAATTACGAAGCCCCTTCGTCTTTATAAGTTCGCGCATTGCGTCCCAGTCGTAAAGACCACTGAATTTGGTATCACCTTCCCACATATCCTGTTGTAAGATACCTTGAGACGCAGGGCTCCCTTCGAAACTTTCATACGATCCATCTATTTCAGCTAATTCGGATGAAGCCTCTAAAGATGCGTGGTACATAGTTTCAAATATGTGTGCATTCATCGTTCTAGAATCTTCGCAGTCAAACGGGAGACCACACATGATAAATACATCGGCGAGACCTTGGACACCGAGGCCAATAGGACGATGCCTCATATTAGATTTCCGGGCAGTATCAACTGGGTAGAAGTTCCTATCAATGACCCTATTCAGGTTCTTAGTGACAGTCTTAGTAACTTCATGGAGCTTAGCGTAATCAAATGTTTTTGTCTCCTTATTCACATATTTGGGTAGTGCGATAGAAGCGAGGTTACATACACTCGTTTCATCCTTGTTGGTGTACTCGATAATTTCGGTACAGAGATTGGAACTCTTGATAACTCCTAGGTTCTTTTGATTAGATTTGCTATTACACGCATCCTTGAACAGCATATACGGGGTCCCGGTCTCCGTTTGACTTTTAATGATAGATTTCCATACTTCTGCAGCGGGGATAGTGACATTAGCGAGACCTTCTTCTTCGTATTTAACGTAAAGCTTTTCAAATTCTTCACCGTATACATCCGAGAGTCCCTTGGCCCTGTCTGGGCAAAAAAGGGACCAATTACCTCCCTGTTCAACTCGTTTCATGAAAAGATCAGGTATCCACATCGCGGTGAATAAATCGCGGCACCGAGCTTCCTCATCACCTTGGTTGAGGCGTAGCTCTAAGAACTCCATGATATCAGCGTGCCACGGTTCCAGATATGCAGCGATAGATCCTTTTCTACGCCCCGCCTGATTGACATATCGTGCGGTAGCGTTGAATACTCTGTGCATCGGTATAATTCCATCGGATTGACCGTTTGTACCCCGAATATGAGACTTGTTCGCGCGAATATCGCTGATATGCATACCGATACCCCCGGCCCATTTTGAGATTTGGGCACACTCAGTTAGAGTACCATAGATACCATCAATAGAGTCGTCTTTATTTGCAATTAAGAAACAGGAAGACATTTGTGGACGGGGTGTACCAGCGTTGAAAAGTGTTGGTGTGGCATGAATGAAAAATCCTTGTGACATTTTATCATACGTATCGAGTACAGATGGAATGTCCTTACCATGAATACCTATGGATACACGCATGAATAGATACTGAGGAGTTTCCATGAGTTTTCCTTCACATTTCTGAAGGTAGCTCTTTTCGAGTGTTTTTAATCCGAAATAACCAAAATCAAAGTCTCTGTTTGTGATAACTTGATCTTTTACTTGTTGCGCGACTTCTACGACTTCTTCTGTTACTATACCTGATTTATGTAATTTTTTCATTGCGATATGGAAATTATTTGGGGCTATTTTTTGTATGTTACTGGCTATAATGCGAGTGGCTAATATTTCATAATCTGGATCA
>Ga0181417_1000211_pt1 | contig 19792 bp, 8 predicted proteins | sample 40SPOviralmetaG_FD_130142 | JGI IMG/M metagenome (GOLD analysis project Ga0181417, IMG submission 130142) | Marine viral communities from the oligotrophic San Pedro Time Series (SPOT) site, San Pedro Channel, CA, USA - 40 SPOT_SRF_2013-02-13 | ecosystem: Environmental > Aquatic > Marine > Strait...
ATATAAGGCAATCAATGATGTAGTTGATATTTTCGATGCTAAGATTGTAAACTTTGGGCTTGATTATAAAGTTGTTTTAGACACAAGATTCAAGGGAATCAATATTATTGGAAAATGTAACGAAGCCCTCACTCAATATTTTTCAAACCAATTGTACATCGGAGAACCAATCTACATCACGAGACTATATTCCATCTTGAGTAAGGTTGAAGGCGTAGCAGATGTTAAGACCGTTCGAGCATTGCAAAAACGTGGAGCAGATTATTCATCAGTAAATATTAACTTTGATGATGCACTATCTGCCGATGGAACATACATTATGACTCCAAAGAATGCTATTATGGAATTGAAATATCCGAACAGAGATATTAAGGGGACACTAATCCGATGATTAAAAGATACTTCGCTACACAAGACAATACAATTACAAATGCATTTGGAGAATCCCTGACCACAAGAGGTGTCTCTGGTAGTATGGGTCTTTCTGATATACTGGAAGTGTTCAGTATTTATGGACAAGTCTCATCTTCTGCAACTGGATTTTCACTTGAAGAGGCTAGAGTTTTGGTTGAATTTGATCTAACTCAAATTGAAGCCGACATAGCCAACAAGACAATACCTTCAAATGCAAAATACTTTCTTAGATTGTTCAATGCCGAACATGGAGAGACTATCCCTAGAGAATACAATTTAAACGTCAATAGCATAAATGGTGCTTGGCAAGAAGGTTTGGGACTGGACATGGAAGACTACACAGACTTGTCTTCAGGTTTTGGATCTAACTGGATTGTCCGCTCAGGATCAACAGCTTGGACCGCCGAAGGTGGTGATATACACGCATCCCCTACTGCTACTCAATTTTTAGACACTGGATTGGAAGATTTAAATGTGGATGTAACATCTCAAGTCGCATTGTGGCTAGATAGTACCAAGCCAAATAATGGTTTCCTAGTTAAGCTTCCAACTTCATTAACTGACGGTACCCAGCAGAGGTCTTATTATACCAAAAGATTCTTCGCAAGGGGAACTGAGTTTTTCCACAAAAGGCCGTGCTTGGAGGTCCGATGGAACTCACAAGTAATGGACGACAGAGTTAACTTTTATTCTTCGTCATCATTAGCTCCAGCAGCAGACAACTTGAACACTCTATATCTCTATAACTATCACCGTGGACAACTAGCGGACATCCCTGCAGTCGCACAGGGGGCAATCTATGTAGACTTATATGCCTCTCTAGGTAGCACTGCACTGACTCAATGTGTAAACACTCCTGCAACCGGAGGATGGGTTGAGACCGGTATTTACACCGCTAGCGTTTGCCTCAATACAACATCTTCTACACTTAATGATGTTTGGTACAAAGGCGCAAACCAATATCACTCTGGAACCATCAACGTTAAGCAATCCACAGCAATCACTGCCGCACCCGATAATAATCTAGTGGTAACGGTATCAAACAATCGAAGCTTCCACTATAAAGATCAGACAAGCAGATTCTATCTCTACATTAGGCAGAAGAACTGGAGTCCAAACATTTATACTACAGCAACAACCGTACCTCAAACTGAAGTGTTCGAGAACCTTTATTATAAAATTATTAAAGTTGCCACAGATGAAACAATCTTTGACTACGACACAACAAACAACTCGACTTTGCTATCATACGATTCTCGAGGGAACTATTTTGATTTGGACATAGGAATGTTGGAGCCCAACTACACCTATCAAGTTGAGCTATCCTTGTATAACGTCGCGACCAAGTCGTATGAACAACTTTCTTTCAAGCACAAGTTTAGAGTGGTGAACAATGAGTATTAAAAATCTTTTCGGAAAAACCGTAACAAGCTATAATGATGTAGCAACAGATGTAGAATCGACCGACTTTATCGACGAAATCGTCGCTAAAAGAGATACTTACTTACCACCAATCGATTTTGCTGATCCTAAGAATTTTGTATTCTATGGCTCTGCCGAGCTTTACTATGAAGCTGCGATCAAGAGAATCTATGAAGACTATCCTTATGATGGATCAAAAGCCGAACAGATTGACTTTGAAGAGCGGTCATCATACTTGGAGCGCTGGCTCTTCGACAACAAATATCCAAAAACAACTGGTCATGTAGTACTCGGAACTTCTGCAAACATTAGTGGAAAGACTGGTAATTTTGCTAACACCACTGTGTCGGAATACATTGAGGTTCATGGTGGACTTCACATTGATTCCACTGCTACTAATTTAGATGAGCACTTTGAGCACTCCGCCAAGTATGACGCAGCAAAAAATAGAACTCAAAATTTCAATTGTGACTTCGATAATGGAGCAACGATAGAGTTTTGGCTTAAAAAGACATCTTTCGACACAGTAAATCAACCAGTCGAAGTGATTTTGGACCTCTGGAACGGATTGACTGGGACTAGTGAGTGTAGGATAGTTGTTTCGATAACTGGGAACACTTCACCAGATCCAACCATTATTTTCACTATCAAAGAGGCTGGTAACTTAGATTCTAACGTATCTATTCCTTTCACAGATTTAACATCGTTTAATCACTATGCTTTCTCAGTTCAAAATACTTCAACCAAAACTGTTATTCGTACGTATAAAAACGGAGAAGAGATTGGAACAACTGAATTGTGAACTTTTTTCAATTCATTTACTGGGAGAATGGACGGTTTTATCGGCGCACTACAAACAGAATTTTCTTCAGGACAAGGTGCAACTAACGGCGGTAAATTATCTGCCTCTCTTGATGAGTTTCGCTTCTGGAAAACTCGAAGAACTTCGAGACAAATCAAGCTCAACTGGTTCCGCACCATTGGTGGAGGAGCAAACACTGACGACGCCACATCGGATTTGGGAGTATATCTCAAGTTCAATGAAGGAATTACAGGAACAACCTCAATTGACTCTAATGTTTTAGATTATTCAGGCCGCTTGGCAAACGGAACTTGGATTGGCTACTCAAGCACAACGAGTGCAAGATCAACAGACTCAGCTCTTACGCTAGCTGGCTACACAGAGAAGCCTACTCCAATCGTTTATTCAACACACCCTAGTGTTGTCTCTCTAGAAGCAGAGATGACGCTTAGTGGATCTGACTACGACTCTGGAAGAGGTCAAGCATTCTATCGCTCCCTTCCAAATTGGCTCGTCGAAGACGACCAAGCCATTGGTGACCAGAACTTAAGAAAAATCTCTCACATTATGTCAAGCTATATGGACACCTTAAAGGTCCAAATCGATTCACTCAATAGCTTGCAAGATAAGCAATATCTATCATCTAGTTATAAATCATCTCCATTCTCCGAGGAGCTTTTGAAAGGCAAAGGATTCACAACGAGTGAAATGTTTCTTTCATCGGAAGTATTCGAGGCATTCTCAGACGTTGATTATGATGCTAGACAATTCGACCTCAATATTGATGAAATTAAGAATCTCATCTTTACAAATATTTACAACAACCTCGAGAACATCTACAACTCAAAGGGAACTGAAAAGTCAATTAGAAACCTAATCCGTTGCTTCGGTATTGATGATGAACTAATCAAACTAAACCAATATACAGACAATGGAACACAATATCTCGGAGACAAATATAGAACAACATCTGTAAAGAAGAAATACATCAACCTTAATAGTGTAGACCTGTTTTCTGGGACAATGTACCAAAGCGGCTCTAGAACATTCATTTCCGGCTCCAACAATGCCTCTGTAGCTGCGTTTACGATGGAAGCTGATATAGTAGTGCCCAACAAGAAAGAAATCGGAGAGAATGGATTCTTCGCAACGCCATTCCTATCCGCATCATTGATGGGTTTTCACGAGGCCTCCCCTAACTTTCCAGCAGACTATACGTGGTGGGCAACAGAAACACCAACTGCTGCTGCGACAACGACAATTGCTCTGCCGGCACCACCACCAGTGTCTGCAACTGGCGAAGGGTGGTCAATTGCAAACTACGATGGACAGACAGCCACGATAATATCGACTGATGGAACCTCGGTTACTTATGAGTTTTCTCAAACAGCAGCCAATGGCGATATCTTACCAAACGGAAATACTGCGGTTTCAATCGGTGGTGCTCTGTTTCAAACGGGACCGAACTTTGAGGACACAATAAAGCTTGCAAGTGGTCACAACGGAAAGATAACAGCATCGTATACTTATCAAATATTATCACTTACCCAAGCAACCAGTGGCCATACAGGGAACACAGTAATAACATTTTCGGCACCTGCAACAACAATGTCCTCCACAAACTTTACCGGCGGTACATCGACATTCGCTGAAGCTCGAGATCTTCAAGTATATCTCGTTCGAGATTCAAGCGAATCAAAGCATGCGAAGTTCGTCGTAAAGAATCAAACCGAGACAATTTATCAAGAGTCGGATTATGTATATGATATTTACGACGAAGAACACTTCAACGTCGCTTTAAGAATTAAGCCTCAAACCTATCCGTATGCCGGTAACGTCACAAACATAACACCAGATTACGACATTGAACTATATGCAGTATCTCACAACTTCGACGAACTTAAGGAAGAAGTGCTGGTCACAACAACTGTAGATAACGCCACGGGATCTGCCTATCTTCAAGCACCAAAGAGGATCTATGCAGCATCACATTATGAAAACTTCACAGGCTCAGTGCTTCACAAGACTGATCTGGAGTTTGGTAGAGTCTCTGCATGGCTTGACTATCTACCGAACAGCTCTATTCAAGAGCACAACAAAGATGTCTTAAACTATGGTAACTTTAAATCCATAGATGGCTCAAATGCCTTCGCAATCACCGACATCCAAATCCCAACAATGGACTTATCCATTTTAAATTGGGACTTTGATACCGTTACGACTTCTGACTCTTCTGGGGAATTCGTCATAGAAGATACCACTTCTGGTTCTTCCGATACAATCTATGGATGGGTTGACAACATCATCCGCCGAGAGCACGATGGTAAAGGGGATAACTTCCCAACAACTTCAACTGCATTTTTGGAAAATGAATTCCTCTATGCGACCAAGAAGGAGTTACCGGAGACCTCATTCAATTCTAACAACATCTTTATCAAAGGCGATAGACAAATCTTCTTCGGAGAAGACGAAGATGTGAGCGACAACTTGTTTGTTCTAGAAAAGTCACCAGCCGCCACCGTCTCGGAAGAGATGCTTAAGTTATTCTCAACAACTCAAGAATTTTCTAATCTATTTGGACGTCATGTTGATAGATATAGAATAGAATATAAAGACCTTAGTAGAGCAAGGCAACTATTCTATCAGCGTGTAGACACTGGATTAGACTTTGACAAGTTCTTCACATATTTCAAGTGGATAGATCAATCCATCTCTGAAATGATAAATCAACTCGTACCAGCTTCTATTAACTTTGCTGGTGGAGTAAGCGACATTATTGAACCACATCTTCTCGAAAGAGACAAATATCAACGGCAAATTGGCTTACTAACAACTGTTACATCCACTGAAGCATCTGCTCGTGGAGTGCAAGAGTTGAACTATAATTGGAGAATCGGGCACGCACCTCTTCCAACGGAAGATCAAGACTCAAACTCTTTGTGGCAAAGTGAGCGTAGAGAAAGAGCAACAACGGATGCTGAAATCATCCGCGAAGTTATTATTCGACAAACAGACCAAGAGTTCACAAACCCAATCACGCTTTCTGGATCAACCCCAACTGGAATTTACTCTGGGAGTGCATATGCAACCCGAAGATTCTCAAGACCATATTCTGTCGAAATAGACTTTAACGACTCAATCCATGGCGGAATCAATTATGTTAAGAGTAAAGACCGAGACTTATTCAAGTCTGGTATCGGGCTTCACTCGCCAATAGGTTCTACCGGTGCCCCTAAGAACGTCATAACATTCGGTGCCGGACTTGGTGATGGCTTGAATGTTCTCGAGGTTGATATGGACAAGGACACCCGCAAACCCAACGAGATGATCAGGTACGACGGATTTGGGTTGATGGGTAGATATACAGATTTTGTACATTCGGAATATGCACCAGTATCTCCAGAAGTCGATTACTACAGTAGGAGAAAGGTTTGCAATCTTTTTATTGGAAATATCGTCTCTAGCAGTGTTGATACTGGATATAATTCTAGAATTAATGTCTCTGGTTCCGGTTTCCGTGTCGGCGTTAATGTAGTAAATCTACATTCCGACACGACAGATATCACAAATGTAATACCAATTCAAGGACCATTTACCAACCATTGGGTTGGAGGTAGACAATCTAGACACACTGTTTTGAACAATCCCGGCAAGTTTAGAAACGCGACTAGTGCCGTACCTAATGATTTGGATTGCGAATTTTCAAGACCAGAAGAGTATCGACTCTTGGTTGGAAAAAACCCTATTCTGAATACTGGATCGATAGGAGATTTGCACCCTATTGAACCAGACCAAGATGGAGCATTAGGATTCACAGCGCCTGACTATGGATTGTCGTCCACTGGAACTTGGCCTGATAGCGACCGATTATATTCAATCTTTTATCGAGAGGAGCGAGCAAAGCGCCCATTGAATATCAAGAATATTCAAACAACCACATCTTCTGTATCTCACGGAAACTACCAACATGAGTACGAGGTATTCTCAACGTTTGGAGATCAAGGATACTTCCTAAAGAGAGCTGGTAATATTTTGCCAACATCTATTGCGAACACATTGCCTGAGACTACAAACTATGCAACAATGATGGCTCAGAAAGCCAGCGCACAAGGTAACATTGCTGTAAACGAACCGGGTGGCGTGATAAGTAACAGATTTACTTCCGGCAGTTTCGCAACCATGACGATCACTGCAGTATCCGAAGCAACTCTTACTTCGCCTCCCACTAGTCATGATCGTAGATTTACTTTAACGGATGGTAATGGTACAACGACAACATTTAAAATCAATGTGAACTCTTCTCATACTGGTAACTCTGCTGCATATTCTCCTGGCGTAGAGACTGATTTAAAAATTCTTGGTCTAACCACATCTACCGACATTCGAGATACAATTATAGTTAAGATTAATGCGATGGACCCACCTAGCTTTACTGCAACACCAGTCGGAATCAACAATGTTCTTGTGACTCAAAACATCATTGGGACCATCGGAAATACAGGAATTACTTTTCCAAATGGCTCTATTCACTTTACCTTTTCTGGTACCAATTCGTTCGAAGGTGGATCTTTCGGAGTCAACGACCAACCAACACAAGACAGATCTACTGGCTCCGTCCACGTAATAAGAACTCAATTCTCTGCACCCGGTGGCCCCGAAGTTAACTCTCCTGCATATCTTGACGTTGCAACACAACAATTCTCTGCATACAACTCAATAAATTTCCGCAATTTGACTGTGGTTGGAGATAGTTCTGGTGAAGTTGATACAATCAGAGTGAATTCATTCTCAAACCGTCGAGAAGGCTTGAGGATCTTAAGAGCAAGACATCAAGGTCAATTTGGTATTGATTCCAAACATGGAGTAATCAGATCAGAAGATTATGTAACAGAGGCTTCATTCCATAAGCAACATAGGAACGGTTCTAAAGTTGAAAACCGAACTGACTTTGCTAAACTTGCAATCCCTGCTTCAATCGTTATTGTTACAGTATCCGAAGCAACTCTTACTTCGTCTCCTACTAGTCATGATCGTAGATTTACTTTAACCGACGCAAATGGCGTAACGACAACATTCAAAATCAATGTGAACTCTTCGCATACTGGTAACTCTGTTGCATACTCTCCCGGCATAGAAACTACTTTATTTATCGGTGGTTTGACCACACGCACGCAGATTCGAGATACAATTATAGTTAAAATTAATAAAATGAATCCTCCTAGTTTCATAGCCACAGAATCCGGAGACAACGTTCTCGTAACTCAAAACACTGCCGGAACATCAGGAAACACAGAAGTTACTTTTCCAAATGGCTCTATTCATTTCGACTTCCTCCCAACTATCCCCTCAAACCCAGTGAATTTTTTCTCACTTGGGCTTGATGCAACGCCGGTGAGGTATGACAACATGCACTTCAACACTCCGATTCCTGCTTCTGACTTCCAATATTCTTGGATTAATGCAGCGATTAGTGGATCTAACTGGGAAGCGGATCAAAAGGTCTTAACTTATGCACCAAAGAACGGTGTGATGAGTTCCTCTGTAGGGTTTACCGAGGCAATTATCTTTCCGTCCATTTCGGACATCTCTTGTTGTTTTGATGAACTAGCCTTCAAAATAGTGTATGATTTAAGTGAAGGGGCAACTAACACTATCACAACTGATACAACATTGACTGTTAGCTCCTCCGATAGCGGAACTGCAGGGAATGGACAAATCTACCAAAATGATATAGTAAATATGGATGTTCAAATTACAAACCTTGGTTGCTGCGAAGACGACACTTTGAAATATCGAATTGTATCAGTACCATCCACTGGTGATACCGTAGACACCGGTTGGCAAACCTCGGAACAAGACCCACCAAGCAATATAGTTAAAGATAATAACGAAGACAACCCTGGATCAATCGTCATCACCTTCTATGTTGAAGATTGCGATGGAAATGTTAAAACCATCGTAGTAACACTTCTAAAGGCAAAGTTTAATACATAAACTATTTAGTCTAAAAAGGAACTGCAATGTCTAATTTTAAAGATTTCGTTGGAATAAATATTTGTATTTATGAGCCAACCCTCAACGATTCCGGCGCTATAGGAGGAAACACTCTTGGATATGATCCAGAAGGTGCATTTTTCTATACAGATAATGTGGGCATTGGGAATGTTGGGCCCCTTACGAAGGCTCCCGTCTCGAAAACGCTAGTGTTACTAAACCTCCATAGAAATGGACCATATGGGTATCCAATGTGGAAACAGATGAGAACATCTCAGAACCACTTGATTCGAGCCCTGAATGCGAAAAACACATTTACGTATGTACAAGAGCCGGGTGCCTTGTTGGGTACAAAGCAGGCAAAATATGGAAACATCATCAGTTTAAAGGAACCGACAATTTCGAGTAACTTACCGATTTCACTTATAGGTGAAGTTGCGATCTACAATGAAGAGTTGGGAATATTTGAAAAGAAACCAGTTGAAATCAAAACAGCATTCAATAATGAGACAGTATTTTTTGCAAACCAACAAGCCAATGAATACTTTAATACAATATTGCAAACTGATGAGAATTATGAAACCTTGAAGGACATGTATTTGGACGGAGGCCTCGATGACGAAGGGTCATTGCTTGACTCGTTCTCTCTTTTGACGTACCGCCAAACAATATGGCCCACCCAACAATTCGCATACCTCAATAGGACAAGATCTAGAACCTTCTATGTTAACACGTTTTGGAGAAGTGCAAGAGATGACCGATCACAATTAAATGTAGACAATGGTTTCGGAGCAATAGTCCCATCACAATCCATGTGGTCTTTAGATTCAAGATTGGATTTCGAAACAAGAACCGCGAAAACAAATACTGCAGTCCCAGCCGATCCATTTGCTGAATTTAAATTTGATATCGGAGGCACGACAGCAGATAATACTGCAAATTCTCCAGGACAATTATTAAATAGGTACTCAACATTCACTTTAGCTGGATTTTATAACAAAACAACTGGTGAGCCAGCCTTTGCTCAAAACTTTTTGACGGCATCTTTGACTTTGGATGTCGGATCGGCACTAACAGCATCCGCGATTTATTCGAGACTACATACTTTGAAGAATCTTTTTTCAGGCATTAACCCCAGCGGCCCGTTCCTCATAAACAATGAAATGGTAGACGATCAGGTTGCGGGAGCACCCCTGTGGCCTTCAAATAGTACTGGGTCGATATTCAACGGACACGCAAATTGGGATGCTCCAGCATTGTCGGGAAAAGAACCATTCTATGATTCATATGAGAAATTTTCCGAAGACATTAAGAGAAAAGGGAAGGGATATTCAATTATTCCGGAATTCAAGATAAGCGCGCATGTAGAAGAATATCAAACCAAAGGAGTTACAGCGAAACTTAGTAACATTTTTGAATTGTCTGGTGGATTATCTCAAAATACAACAACAGAAAGCGAGCCAAATTTCTACAAGATACTTTCTACAACTGATTTTTTAAAACATTTTGATCTAGTGAAAAAAGACCACAAAGGCTTTGCAGACGAAAAGATATTGACAATAAAATGTAAAGCAATTAAAAAGTTCGTTCCCTATGAGGGATTCTACCCTAATCAACGAACTATGGACATATCCCGCCAATTCTCATCTAGCTATGGTCAAAACATCGATGTAAGCACTTCTGGTTCAAATGTTACGATTTCTAATTATGATCAATTTTCAATAAAACCCCTACTTACTCCCATTTGTGCGCCGGGAATCTTGTTCAATACAATAAAATCTGGGATTGCTGTTGATTTTCCATTGATTTTTCAAGAAGACATTATCAGGAATACTGGTGAAGGCTTCAATACTTTCATGTATGCAGATGATATAGGTAGAAGGCTTAACGGCACTACGACATCTGGAGCGTACACACCAAGTGACACGAACAATATGTTGCTGGGCCATACCGCAAGAACCCCATTGGATCAGTATGATTCGATTTATTCAAGCAGAGTTCCATTCGAAGCTCTTGTAGAGCCAGAGGTATATTTAGCAAATGAGAACTTGGTTCTACAAGAACCACACGTATTTGGACTAAGCGACTTTGAAATTGAAACCAATTGGGACGGTGGTGGAAACTCTCTATATAAAAAAATGATTTCCAACTTCCTCGCAGAAGTACCTGAATTCTTTATAAGCAATAAAAACTTCAAGACAATCTCGTCGTTAGAAGAGCAAAACCCAGAATTTGGAAATGCAATCTCAGGGACTTATTATTTGATGCGAGTTAAAATGACTAAGAGTAGAGAGGGTACGAATAAGACCCTTGGAGGTCTTGGTGGCTTCCCAGTAGTTCCTCCTCAAGATGTTGTGTCGCAAGGTATCAACACTCTAGGTCAAAACCCAGCCGGTGGTTTTGCGACTGGTAGATCCAGAACCGTTAGAGAGTCGATCACAATGTATTCTAGACCTAGCTCTTTTGGCCCACCTTCAATAGGAGATGGCGGAAATATTGAAATTAATGGTCTCAGCTTTTGGATGGGATCGTCTTGGGGATTTAATTTCCCATATACTCCACCTTACTATCACGGAGAATCTTGGTGCGATTTGGTTTTCTATGCCGATGAAACAAAGAAGTATACTTTGGACGAGATCCTTTCAGGATCAAAAGAATATCCTTACTTTACCAGATATTGGAACCCATCATTTCATGATGCACTAAGGGATCTTAGTGGATATCGAAACAACCAAGATCCACTGAGTGCAACCACCACCATTAGCGGAAGTAGGTATGAAAAATATTACGACTCCCCATGGGCAGATCTGATGACGAACCCACTAACAAGAATGTATCAATCTATCGAACCAATTTCTCAAAGCTCTGCAAACCTTAACTACAATTGGGAGGATTGGGGTGGTATGGTTAGAAACAACGTCACAGCCAGCTGGAAAGCTCCGCAAACTGTTCCAGGTGGAACATCAACCCAAAACGAAGCAGCGTGGAGATATACAGGTCCGCAATCACCAGTCTTTTTAAACTACAATGCAATGCAGCTCGATTCCAGTATAAACTTGTTTGGAAAAGGAACCGTCAGGGAGGTACTAGATAGGGAGGTAGATACAATCAGTGAAGTCGCCAGCTCAGATACCATTAAAGGCAAAACTAGATGGATTATCCAATCTAAATTTGAGTGTCCAATTTTAAACTTCAATAAGTATGACGACCTTAATCAGCCCAATTTAACTCGCCCTAACGTTGGCCGTTCTCAGGTTCCACGGGGTATGTGGCATCAATATGGAGATATTCCATCGGAAGATGAAGGTATACATTTGCAAGTTTCCGACATCCCTCAGTTTTGGCTTCGTGGAGCACTGGGTATAGCCAGGGGTCGACCACAGATCAAATCCTTAGCAGATCTTGTTGGTTTTTCAAGAGACCCAGTAAGACTTGGAGAGGTTGCTTCTCAAAAAGAAATATCAGAATGTGTCGTTGCCGTTCCATTTATTGAACAATCTGCAACTCGAAAGTTCTTTTCTATACCTAGAGCAGACATCAATTCATGCATTGACGCAACCCGTCGTGAGATCGGTGGTCAATTCCCCGCTGGTGGTCCTCCAAAGGCTGGAGATACAGTCTACCAAATGGTCAAAAAGATGCAGAAATATGTATTCCCACCTTCAATGGACTTCGTAAGGTATGAAGAAATTGATCCATTCGCAATGTATATTTTCGAATTCAAACACACCCTCTCAAAACAAGACCTTGCGGATATTTGGCAAAACCTATCACCAGAAATTGGAACAAAAATGGAAGAATCAGAGGCATCAATATCGCATGAGCTATTGTCTGCAGAGCTCTTAGGTGACGGGGCAGTTGTGAAAAACAACACTCTCGATGAGAACGCTGAGGGAAAAGGTATTCCATCTAACATTCAATGGATGATATTCAAAGTCAAAAAGAGAGCAAAAACAAACTATTTTGACAAGGTTGTAGCCAAGAAAGGAACAACGGATGATACCTCTGGTGTGGAACTTGTAGGTGTTACAAATGCTGTTACAGGTAAGAAAGACAAAGATATTACATACAATTGGCCATATGATTTCTTTTCACTCGTAGAACTAGTTAAGATTGACGCCGAAGTCTCGTTTGCGAACATTGTAAATGACGACAAAGGACAGAAGTCGATCAAGAAGGTAGAGTCCAAAAAAGCTCGCAATCCTTCATCAATTAACAAGGCGAGAGGAAAGGGATAAGTGAATGACGTTTTTTAACAAGAAAGAAGATGTTCTTAAAATTGAATTAACACCATATGGACGTTCGCTTCTCTCTAACGGGAAGCTTATGCCTAAATTCTATACGTTTTTCGATGATGATATCATTTACGATCTTGAATTCGGCGGCGACACTGAAAACCAAGTGAATATTAAAAACAGAATCTTGGCGGAAACGCCTAGGTTGCGACCACAACGAGATCTGATATCTCCAGAGTCGCTCATTTTTACTTCTGAGAGATCCGAGGACTCCTCTAGACCCTACAGTCAAGTTGCGATGAATCACCTCACAACACCATTGGGAACATCTGACGGGACATTTGTTGATGCTCCGAGTTGGAATGTAGCGTTTATTCTCGGAGAAATTTCAAATGTAGATCCCATCATCGAACAAGACACTACCAGCATTAAGCGAATCCCACAGATCAATACGACTCTAGAATACACGATGGAAATTAGGAATACTAGAAATGACTCTCCCGTTAGAGGCCGAGAGGTCTCCCCCAACGTTCCCGTCTCAACAGTGCAACCAGACGGAACATATATCAATCTAATTGATGAACAAATTATATGCAAAATTCTGGAAGAAAAAGGATTTATGCAGAAAGACGGCCTAGAAATGGAAGTGTTTCTCTATGAAGAAAACGAAGAAACTCCAAAGAAACTAAAGTTCGCACCTAGACAAAAGACCATTGTTGATGGAATGCTCATGGATGACGACATTGCCTCACTTACCTTAACAGAAGATTATGTCGAATACTGGTTAAATATTGAGCTAGATTCTCAAATACCTGACTCTGAAATATGCAAAGGTGTCCAACATCTTAAGTCGCAAGATATCCTTGTCGATGTTAGTGTTGTATGCCCAGACATCGAAGGTACAGATTTTGACATCTATAGAACAAACATAACAGACGTGGAGGATTGCTAATGTCTAATAGTCTTGTAGGTCTCGAGAACCTTCCAAATGTTTATGTCGAAAAGATATTATTATATAATAATGACGATAACACATTTAAGGTGGATGTATCGCTGCTGATGTTGGATGTCGAGTCTGGTGGAACCTTCACATGGTCAGATGACGATCTAATACTTGACTATCTAAAGGTCGCAGTCATTGCTACGTCAAATGAGCAACTAATCTCTAAAATATCAGAAGGGCTGATCAACCCCATGCCCACTAACATAAGACGCTCAAGAGTCCCTGGACTTGAATCTCTAATGACTGGTACGACAATAATCGAAACCCCAGCAAAAGAAATGAAAGGTAGTTTTCGACTTAACAGTTTGGAAAAGAGGTATCAAAAGAAGGTATCCTTTTTAGAGCCCGTAAACACCTCTACAATGACTTTGTTTGCTTTTGCCTATATAGACGCCGAGGAAATGTCCAAAGCACTTAGGATAAGCCTTACCGGCCCTCTAAGTAGCTATCGTGGTCCAATCGCCTCTGAGAATGTAATTGTAGAGAATCAAATCGAGACATCAACATATATTTACAAAGAACCCGGTGGAACCCTATGGTCAGGACCAGTCCACCAACACACCGACGGTCGATGGATGGCTGGATCATTTCATTCATCCAAGCCCCACCCAAGACTCACAAGGGAGGTTGTTCTCAATACAAAGATTGTTGACAAGAGAAAGGGCTCATACAGTTTACGGTCAGAAATGAATTTTACACAGAAAGCAACACTGTCTGAATTATCACTATCTTATAATGATGCAGCAGACGCAATTGGTATGTTCTCCATTGATATTAGAAATTTGGTGCTAACAAAGACAAAGTATGGAAGAAAAATGTTCAATGTTTCCAAGTCGTTGTTTGAATCATTCTCAAGAAGCATTCAATTGGACTCATTGGAGATTAGAAGACAACAAGTCAAGCTCACCGCTCAAACAAATCACCTAGGGACTAGAAAATACAATCAAACACTCGTAGGTTCATATAAAACAATTGAAGTCAGCAGCAATTCCAACAATGCCTTAATTGGAACAGACAGGTTATCTCAATTGTATATTGTTCCCGATCCACTTATTAAAACTTATCAATACATCGACGAAGAAATGTCCGAGAGAACAAGGGGAGAATATCGTTACGAAGCAATCATTACATTTATTGATAAGTCTCAAATATTCTTAAGAAATCTTTTAGCACAAATGGAATCGAATATCTCAGACCTTAAGGTGCAGAGAGAGTTTCTATTTAGGCAATCCCGCTACGACAGGATCAATGATAGTTTAAAACCTGGAGTCCCTGTAGCAAACATATTCTCATCATCAATTGAGAATTACTATCAGAATTTATCTATTCTTATGGATATCGATGATGAGACAAAAACCAAATTAATTAAAGATAAGAGAGTGGCTTTGACCTCAGATAATTACACAAATAAAGAAGCGGAAAGGTTCATATCTGACTACTCAAGCCTTGCGAGTAGATTAACAAGAAGGTTCGATATCCAAAAGAAGACAGAAAGATTAACAAATAGAGCACGACCAAACAACTCCCTACCTCATGGATTCACAACAATCAAGCACGTATTTTCAAATACTGTTAAGTTTGACAACGTCGTCGCTTCGTATGATTTTCTTGGTGTCCAATCAAACAAGTCATTGGTATCTTTAACAAAAGATCAATATATTAAGAGAGCAGATTTGGAAGTCAGTAGATTCTTCGACACCAACCGCTCCACAACCTCAACAGACCTAGCGGACCTTGACAGGGAAGATATGATGGCGATAAAAGATTTAAGCTCTTCCAAGGTCTCATTCTTTTCCCCACTTAGCTTTAAGTACAAGTCTCAAAGTAAAGATTTAACATCTTTGCAAAATCTAGACGTAAACGGAATATCGATAAATTTCATAACTCATATGTCCGAAAAGCAATCTAATCCTCACTTCTCTTCTGCAGCAATCCGAAAAGAAGAAAGGTCCCAAACCAAACCAACAAAAACAAAAGCCCGCAGACCAATGAAGAAGAGGAGATTTGGAAGATCTACATTTAACTTTAAGCGAACTCCGTTCAAAATAAACAATCTCAAACCAGAAGAGTATTTGGAAGTGTCGAGATATCTCGGACAAAGCTCCGAAATGGTCAATGTTGATTCGAATTTGGATGACGCCATCTTAAGCCCACAAACCGAACAGGTTATGACTAAATTAGCTACAACTAATGGCTTAAGTGTAAAGAGGGAAAAGGCTACTTTCGATTTACAAACTAAGAATAATGTTTTCGAAAAATTCAAGTCTTCCCCCAAGTTTGACCGAAAGAAGTTGACTATGATGCCCATCTCAATTAAAGCGCTGATTAACTCACGTTCTACGGCCGCGAAGAATAACATTTTAGAGTCCGATTCGGACATTCTCAAAGATGCTGAGACAAAAATCGCAACAGAGATGATCTTTCATGCAACCCAGAAGATTCAATACTTTTCCGGATTTGAAGTAGATTCAAATGGTCTCCCAGACATATCTCAGCCAAAGTGGGAAGATATCACTCCGATTTCTCTAGAGAGAAACAGTCGCTTACTTTGCAGAATGAGATATGCACAAATCCCAGAACTAGGCATTGGACCTGCGCCGGAATTGAAACTACTTGCTCAAAATGAAATATTTGTTATATCTAACGAACCACTCGCGAGCATACTAACTCCTATTGTAGATACTGAAGAGAGTTTGAGTCTAGAGCAGGAACTCCCAGAGATAAAAGATATCGTTTATGCTTCATCGAATTACGTTAAGCAAAATAATTCTAGACAAAATCAACTAGTAGATTCTCAAACACAGACAGTCGGATCTCAAACACAAACAATCGGATCTCAAACACAAACAGTCGGATCTCGAAGACAATCAACTGGAGGAACAACGAATGCCCAAAGTAGTCGTTACTGATAATTTAAAAGACGCCGCTTTATTGGCTTCAGGTAGAGGTCTCATCGTCACTGATGCAAGCCAGTCTACGCAGAAAATTGAAGTGCCCGGTGGTGTAAAGAAGTATAATGTAGAATTCCTCAATAGTGAAATCAAGCACGACGAAGAATTGTCTTATGAAGTTGCAAGGATCAAAGTCAAGCCAATTATAACAATGTCCAATTTCTTCTCCAGCATCAGGTCAGACTTCTCAAGTGGCCCAAGATCAAATCACTATTTCAAAATGCCGGATATGGTTGACCTAGCATCGACACATACTGAAGAATATTCAACTTCCAAATCCCAAGCGTCATACTCTTTCGAAACAATATTCAACTATATCTCAGAAGAATACGACAAACTACAAGTAGGAATATCGGAATATAATCTATATGCACCATTTGACAGGCCATCCAAGCAAGATTTCTTAGATGTCCAACGCCGAAACACCGGAGTTATAAACTTCGGACGCGGAAGTCGAATGGAAAACTTTGTAGTGCCGACTATGAAGGTTCAACAAGGAACAGAAGAGTCTCCATATTATAATTATCTTAGAATCAATCAGCGATTAGATAATAGCATTTCACATTTCGCAGTAAAGCTTGGGATTTTCGATGAACTATTGCAGGATTATTTATTTGGAGATCGAACCGATACATCGTTTGATATTCAACAAGGTCAAAGTGTATCCCAAGACTCCACGGTTCCCATATATAACTTGCAATCATTCTTAACAACAGATAGAGAGTTGGACTTAGACAATTTCTTTACACTGAATGAGTCCATACGCTCCTCTAGGATGTCTTTGGGTTTACGCAAGCACTTGATGAAGGGCTTCTTGAAGGATACCTCCAGCACCGGATTTCGGACTTATAGAGATATTTACAACAACCTCGAGGCTCACAAAGAAGTGTTCTGCTATTCCATTGATAAGCATGACGGCGCTGTTCTTGATAGTACAAAAATTCAAACACTATATGCGCCCGCACTTGATGACTCAACACCCATCGTGGATACTCAAGTTAAGTATGGAAAGTACTACACCTACAAGATAACTGGTCACTATATGGTTGTAGGAAACAACTATGAATACAGAGAGATTTCACGTTCAGAAGACCCCCAAGATGAGCATGTGATTGTCGAAGTTGTCAATAGACCAAGTGTTGTTATCATGCCGTTTCACATTTTTTCTCAAAAAATAAATATTGTGCAGATGCCTCCGGTGTATCCGCAAGTATCATTCAAAACAAAGAACAACTCAAGCAAATCGATATCGATGTACCTCTCCCCTACAAAAGCCGAGATGAAATCTCCCTTCGTAAGGATTACTAGCGACGACGATATTCAATTACGAGAACTGGATAGATTACCAAATGCTCGAGACCTCAATGGTAATTTTAGATTTAAGACATATGGAGATCAAGGATTGTTCGAGATCTTCAGGCTAGATTATGCACCTAAGTCATTTTCTGACTTTAGCAATGCGAAGATTGGAGAGATAAGCATGCCATTCAAATCCATGGATGCTATCTTTGAAGATGTTGTTATTCCAAATAAAAAATATTATTATTTATTCAGATCGATCAATCAAAAAGGCCTAGTATCGAATCCAACATCTGTCTATGAAGCGACACTGTTGGTTGATGCAGATGATTCGGAAATCATAACAGACACGTATCACTTTCCAAAACCTAGAGATATGGAATCAGCTCTTGGATTTAGGAAACTACTTAGAGTAACCCCAGCGGTTGAACACATACTATTTGACGCCGCCCAAGATGCATTGTTCGGAAAGACAACTCTTGTGGGCACCTTAGATAATTTGAAACTTGGAATTAGAGACAAGGCAGTATGGGGCAGAAAATTCAAAATTCGAATAAAATCGAAAACCTCGGGCAAAATGATAGACATTATTTTGAACGTTGACCTAACAAAAAACAAAACAGAAGAAGAAATCTAATAAATAAGCTATTTAGGGTTTAGAATCGTAGGAGAAAATTTAATGGGCTTTTTGGACAACAGTGGAGACATCATTCTTGATGTAGTTTTGACGGACCACGGTCGAATGTTATTAGCGAAAGGAGATGGATCCTTTCAAATTACAAAGTTTGCACTTTGTGACGAAGAGATCGATTATTCTTTATATGACAAGAACCACCCAAGTGGGTCTGCATATTATGACTTAGAAATTCTCCAAGCTCCCATTTTGGAAGCTTTCACGAATAACGGGTCAACTATGAAAACTCGTCTTCAAACTTACACCAACATGGAATTACTATTCTTACCTGTGCTTAGGTTGAACGAGAGAGTAAGTATCAATAAACGAGCTTCAATTGGCTCATACATGATACCAGTCAATGCAGAAACTGAAGACAATTCAGGCTCGAGTACATCATTGACCGGCATTGGAAGAAACCCAGATGGCTCAATCCGCGAAGGATTTTTATTCGGCGAATCTTTAGTTGGTACGATCATCAAAGTCGACGAGGGTTTAGATACAACTGAAATTTCTCCCAAACGACGCCTAGATGATGAATTAAAAGAAACAAGTTACTCAATACAAATGGACAATAGACTTTGCAAGCTAGTAGATTCCCAAGGAACACTTGCTGCATTTGATTATTTAGACGATGACAACATCGCATATTACACCGTTGACCTTGGCGACACTTTTATATCAGATATTACTGACGATACAGTGAGTGCCTCTGAAGTAATCCAAGGACCACGCGGAACTCGACTAGAATTCAGGTTACAATCTTCAATGGATTTAAATACAAGCTCATATTTGTTCAATCAGTTGGGCGGAACTGTAACAATGCCTACACAAGAGACACCACCAGGAACCGCTGCTACTCTATTTATTGATTCCAATATCAGAGTCGTTGGCGTCAAAACGGGAGTCATGATGGACATCCCAGTAAGATTTTTGAGATTATAGAATAACAAGGGAAAACAAATGACTTTCAAACCATTAAACGAAAATGATACAGTA
>Ga0181417_1000215_pt1 | contig 19643 bp, 18 predicted proteins | sample 40SPOviralmetaG_FD_130142 | JGI IMG/M metagenome (GOLD analysis project Ga0181417, IMG submission 130142) | Marine viral communities from the oligotrophic San Pedro Time Series (SPOT) site, San Pedro Channel, CA, USA - 40 SPOT_SRF_2013-02-13 | ecosystem: Environmental > Aquatic > Marine > Strait...
AATTAGGAGCCCATTCTAAAAAGCCTTTTGTATCAATACTAATATAATCAAATTCGTCAAAGTCATGAAAAATATAGGGCTTCATTCTCTTTCTCATCTTCTTCATATCGACTGGGTCTAATAGTAGATTAGATGAGCTAACGAATTCATTTCCATATTGTTTATTAAATGCTTCTATCGAACCTAAGTTTGCTAATTCTCTTTCATACCATTCTTCATCTCTATCTGGATGTTGCCACCAATCTATTCTTGTCGCTAGGTATTCATTATCACCACGGTCTGCCGCAGCATAGATTTGATAGAACTTATTAAATCCATTCGGCGTAGATGTAATTGTTATTCTTGAGACTTTCGATGAAGATAATGTAGGGTATACATTCTCATAGAAAGAATCAGCTATCGATGGATGGACGTGGGCAAACTCATCTAGGTATAAGTTGTGGATTGTAAAACCAATACCAGATTTTGCTGTGGTTGATTGTCCTATTAGACGACAACCATTATCACATCGCACATTCATGACATCATATTTAATAATACCAGGTTTCATAAAGAACGGTAAGTTCTCAATTACTGTTTTGGCTTTATCAATAATTTCTTTTGTTGAATCAGATTTATTTGCAAGTAGCAGAGTATTCTTATCCATATTAAAGGTAACATACCATGCATTAAAAATAGATGCAGTTACTGTTTTACCCATTTGTCGAGCAGCAAGCACAATATTAAATCTATCATTCTGGAAATTTCTTAACATTTCCTTCTGATAATCTCTTAGTGTTACCTGTTGAATACCCTCATCTGTCATTACTACCGCATACTTCTCTGCAAAGTAGACAATGTCCTTGGCACATCTAGCTAACTCACTAATTTCCTCATCAGTATATTCAAATACAATATTACCCTTCTTTAGAAATTGTCTACCCTCGTAGAATGGTAACTTAATCTTAGGACGATAACCCTGGTCCATTGCTACTAACAGATCATCGATCTGTCTAGTCGACCAGACAATTCTTTCCGAGGCTGCCTGTGGCCCTTCCTCTTTGGGAATCCATTTATTATCTCCTATTCCGTCTGACATTTATTCTTCTGTTGGTTCTACGTCTTCAATATCCTCTTCTTCAGATGCACCATGAATACCTGCTTGAATTGCAGCCATTAAATCTTTTGTACCTCTTTGGATATTCTTATTACCAGCGTCTCCACCCGCACCTTCAATCTCTGATTGATTTGCTCTTTGTTGATATATCTCAATATCTCTAGCAATTCTTTTCGTGCCTTCTTCTGCAGCCATTAAGTACATGGTCTGAGATTTAATAATATCTAACATTGACTTCTGTAAAGTTGCAAGTACTTCAAACATTCTTGGTGCTAATTCACCAGAGTCAATTGTTTCTAATAGAGTGGTTAGTGCTTTTTCTCCAGCTTGTAATTGATAAATGAGTGAAGACATGGTCATCTCATCCATCTTTTTCTTAGCCTGGATATAATCATCCTTTTCAATAATATCTGCATCAAGATAGAATTTCATTAAAGAAGTAATAGTCTTTTGTGCTTTCTTAGTTGCACTAGACTTTAACTCAGTATAATTAACCTGTGGTACTAAATCAGTAGGTCTAGCCTGAATAGGCAGATCTTTAGGATCACTTTCCACATCCATAACTCCATCTCCAATCAGATCATCAAGCTCTTGTCTTATTTGATCTGCTTGTTCGGATATTGTCTTTTTCTTTTCACTCATAATATGATATTATATTCTATATATCTAACAAAATCCACTAGATCTGAATATCTATAATTACCTGCTTTGATTATACCTTCTTAATTGAATAGATGGAATTGCATTATCAATAATGTCTGCTAGTTGATTATCTCTAACAACATATTGCTGTAATATATTCCTATGTTGCCCCTGTCCTATAACGCTTTTAAATAGCCTAATATTAGTTTGTTTTATTTTACCTGGCATTAAAGCGTATTGCTTGTCAGTTACCCAACCTAATGTAGTACCTGTATTAATTTTTTGATTCATTACTTCTGGTAAAGTCTGGTCAATTGGCATATTAGGGTTTCTATTACTAGATGGATTTAATTTGTAAACATAACTTGCAATTTGCTGATAGCTATTATTTAAGTTAAATACAAGACCATACCAGTTTCCATTAATTGGAGCTGATCCAAATCCAAAATTAAATACCTGGTCATTCACATAGGCTTTAATTTGAGATTGATTAAATGTAAGTTTTAAGCCTTTATTTCCAATCTTGCCATTAAATAATGTTTGTTCAGCAGTTGGACTAGTTAAATTAGGTTGAAACCAAGTTGTAAATGCTAAATTTTTATCAGCAGCTAAAGTAGAAACTTTTTTGTAAACTAGAGCTTCAATACCTTGATCTTTAATAGTTGATAGATCATAATGATTTTTAGAAACTATAGTCCATTTATTTCTAATTTCCATATCTGAAATAGTCATAGCATTATGAATTCTATCTCTAATTCCATCTCCTACCGGACTAAATACTGTTTGATATTGTTCTGGTTTACTTGTTTGAGCATATTCAGCCTGTATTTCTTCTCCGAATACTTCTTCAATACCCTGTGTAAGTCCATCCATTTCTGTTTGAATTGCCTGGCCTGTTGTATCATCTCCAACAATTGTAGATGTTCTTTCCTCATATTTTCTTAACATTACTCTCCAGTAAGTCATTTCCATATTGAATTCATCAGCAAAAGCAACCGAAGAAACTTCATACATTCTATTCATTAAGGGGAAATATAAGTAATCTCTAGCTCTCGGTGGTTTTCCTGCTCCAAAAGCAGCTTCCATTTGACCTTTTGTAATATGAACTTCAAAGTCTTCCCAGCCCATTCCAAATATATCGAATTGGAAATCTTGTGTTGGCATTTCATTATCAGGTACCATAATCTTAAGTTGGCCCTGTGCTTGTACATTATAGAGAGAATACTCCATAAGGACTACATCTCTAGATCTTTGATCTGGTTCTACTCTAAAGTATTTGACTTCATGTCCCCACATATTTGCAGATAAATCTGAAATCTCTTTATAGATTGCAGTTGGTTTACTCAAATTATATGGGTTGTAAATAGGATCTGAACAGTCAACAACCACATTAGTACATCCTTCTAAATATGGATCTGTACAATCATTACAAATTTGTGGACAAGATTCAATAGTTCCCGCTTGAGTCTCTAATTCAAAAGTTACGCTAAATAGGCTAATTGTATGTAAATCTGATAATGCTGCTACTTCTGCTCTGACATCTAACCAAAGAGGTTTTACAGGGTCAAAAGTTTGACCTAATAAATCATTTGGTGTAGTATTAATATTAAGAGCTCTAAACTCTGACATTTGACCACCATCGGTTGCAGTACCTTCTTGTGAAAACCTCCATTCGTATGAAAATCTATTATTTGCATCTGGTACTTTATACCATATTGCCGCTGCAGCTGAGAATGTTGCAGGCTGTGTAATTGAAAACGCAGTTGTATAAACTGCATCTACTTCTAAAACGTTAGAACCTACTAATATTTTATCTCCTGGTTGTAAATCAAAGTTAACCCCTGTACCCATAACATCAGTACTTCCTTCTGTTATCTGTAAAGTGCCGATTGTATTTGGTGAGCTAATACCCGCTAGAATACTCCAAGATAAAACTCTTAATGTATCAACATAAGGTTCTTGAAGTCTAGCGAAAATTTGATCGCCTATTTGATTTGCAGTAAAATTAGTTACCATTTAGTATAAAGACTATTATCGTCTATTTTTTATTATATATCTGACTCTTTATCTGTGATTAAGAGCATTTCAGGATTATCAGCCTCATAGGGTTCTAATTTAGAAATAAATGCATTAGTTACACTAAAAACATCAGCATTATTATTTTCTGATAAATATAAATCTAATTGATTTAAAAAATCCTTGACTTTTATTAGTTTAAAGTGTTGGTTATTTTGAAGTAATCCTGCTTTAAATAAAACATTATTGACTAAATTTACTTCATTTGGATGAAACATATCAAAGGTTCTAATAAATCCTCTAAGAACTTTTACATCATACTTAATAGTCTTTGCCTGATCTACTTTAACAATTCTGTTATAGCTTGAGTTTGAATTTAAGTTAACTCTAATATATTTTAGATTTGGCATTGTCTCAAATATCTGCCAAATAAAATAAATTGAAGTAGCCTCTTTATGAATAGCTGTATCACTTACTGCGTGAAATCTATTAATATCTTTCTTAAAATGATTAGTAATATAATCTCTCATCGTTGGAACAGCAACAACTCTACTAGCATCTGGTCCGTGGTTTTTAGAAACATATCCTCTAAGAATAATCCCCCAAAGTTTTAAGTCAATAGAATTATACTTATATAAAGTAACGTCAACTATTTCTGTAAATGTATCATTAATTCCTGTAGACATCTATTTGCTCTTCAATTTTTTTAAGGTCTGCGAATAATTGATCTTTAGCAAATAATTTTAACTCACCAAATTCACGATTACCTATTTCGTTTTTACTCATATAAAGCTCTACCGCTTTATCACTTGGATTATATTTATCAACCGTATTTTTCTTAGCTTTCTTAGTTTTAGTATAAAACCATCTAGGTACTGATTTAAACCTAGCAGCAACCATTGACCAACTATCCACTACATTGCCTCCATTAATACCATTGATATTAAACATCATTGCATTAGCAGGATATTTAATAGACATAAATCTATTAATCATAAAGTGGTGTCGCTTCTTATTATGTTGTTTTATTTTCTTATAGTGTGCTGGCTTTGTAAACATGATTTTCACAAAGTCAAATAACTTAGTTTCGTCTAGCATATTGATTATACGTTAATAAGTGGGAAAGTTTACTTACACCACTCGTTAAAAGCCATGGTGTATGCAGCCTCATAATCATGGCCTTCTTTCATAAGTTTATTAGCCCATTCTTGAACTTCTGCCCTTAATCCATAAGCATTAGCTTCTGCTAATATTTCTTCAATTGTAAGATAGTCATTTAGATTCATGATTTGCTCTGGCATTAAAATAATTTTTTAGTTGGATCTTTCTTAGTAGACTTCTTAGTCTTCTTAGTCTTCTTACCTACTAGCTTCATTGGAGGCTCTTTCTCTTCTGGAATATCCATACCCGCAAATGCATCTGGGGCAAAATTGTTTTTCTTAGCGCCTTCTAACCAATCAGTATCTGCTAAGATTTTATCCATCTCAAATAGAGATTCTTTGTTTTCTAAAGCACCTTCCCAATCTTTTTCAATAGCTTCATAAATGGCCTTTAGAATAGGATCTGGAATAGTATCATTATGTAATAACATTAAACCGATATTACTAGTAAGATTAGCTTTGATTAACGTTAGAGAGCTATGACCTACTACTCTGTAAATAATATCTGATAATTTATCTTTAGCCTCTGATGAGAATAGGTAGTCTATTTTAAAGTCTTTATATTCTTTTACAAATTGATCGAATATAGTAGTTGCTGTTTTATCTGTAATAGAATAGTTTCTAAGTTTACCGGTCTTCATTTCTTTCTGCCATGTAACAACAGATGGGATATTATCTGATTTATCACCTGTTAGTATTTTCTGAAAGATAAACTCATCACAGTCAATTTCTGTAATTCCAACCTTGTTAGCTCTTACCCAACCCATAATATCGTTTTGATAAGCATCTCGCATCATGTGCTGTCCGCCCATGTTGAATAACATATCATCTTCTGTCATCTCATTAGAAGCCGATAGAGCCATGTCTTGCTCAAAGCCTTTATATCCATAGAGAGATTTTTTGGTGTTGTAGTACCATAGCGTATGCGCGTCATTTGTAGTAGAATAGTTAACTAGTTGAATAAGGTCTCTGTCACCAGTCCATACAATACAAGATTTACCTCTAGCATTTAACATTGTTGACCAACCAAAGATAACATCATCTGCTTCTGCACCTTGAATTTGATGTACAGTTACACCTTTCTTAGCTACAATTTCTTGGAATGCTTCATATACTTCATAGACTGCTGTCCAATCTACAGTCTTGTTTTGTTTTCTTGTACCTTTATATTGTGCTTCAGGGTACATATCCTTTCTCCATGATTTAGAGTCTACTGTCAAAACTACATCATCAACAAACATCTTAAGCTTACGCATTTCAGATGCAAAGTCAATTGCTAGTTTTCTCATAAACTGAGACTTTTGTTTGTCATCACCGAGTAGAAGTGCACCGCCCTTGGGCTTAGGCAAGACGAATAATCTACTGAAGACAAAGTAGTTACCGTCGATTAATAGTGTATGTTTTCCCACTTTCATATTTTGTGTGTTTTAATTCCTATACTAATATACGAAAAATATTTGACATAGAAAAATGTTTTGGCATTTATTTTGTTTATTCTTTTACAATTCCTTGAATATCATATACACAACTTAACATTGTGATTACTGGGTCTATTACATGAACTCTCTGAGCTTGATGTTTAGCAACCGAAATAATTACTTGTGGAATATGTTTTACGCTTTGCAATCGTTCTTGTTGTATATATTCTACAAACTCCTCACCTAATGATTGTAAAACATCATCAACTCTATTAGAATAATTACTAACCAGCAGCTGATAGTTCTTAGCTGGATCTGATTCATTGAATACTAGATCAAAAACATCTTTATAGACTGAGTTAAACTTCTTAACATCTTCTACTGTAATATTTGTAGTACCTTGTGTCTTATAGCCTTGTAGTTTATTTAACGTAGATCTAAGATCTGGAAAGTTACGTCTAACAAATTCTACGAGTGCATCTTTTTCAATAGACATATCCTCAGCTTTACATATCTCATAAACTCTTCTAATATACTTCTTAGTTAATTCAGATTCTTCTTCTTTATCAAAGTCGAAATTAATAACTTCAAATCTTGATAGAATTGGATCTGGTAGTTTATTGATATAATTACATGTTGCAATAAATCTAGAATTGCTAGCGAATTGCTCCATTGTAGCACGAAGTGCTTTAAAGAACTGATCAGATACACCATCAACCTCATCTAGTATTACTACTTTAAACATTCCAGGAGCATCCATAATAGATACTGTAGAACAGAAATCTATAATCTTAGTTCTGATTACATCCACAGATGTGTCTGTAGACGCGTTAATGTAAAGGTAAGGTAAACCGAATTGATTCACTATAGCCTTAGCACAAGATGTCTTACCGGTACCAGGAGAGCCTGCAAATAGCATATTCTGTACTAGTCCATCTTTAAACTTAGACATCACACGTTCTGGCAAAATAAGATCATCGAAGTTCTTAGGTCTATACTTCTCTGTAAATAATTGGTTTATTGAATTCATCATACGACATTGTTTAGTTATTATAGTACCATAGTACCGAAATGTTTCATAGATAAATATAGTATATGGCGATAATTATCAAAAAGACTGGTGGCCCTTGGCCGGCAAACAGATACGGTATTATTCTAAAGTACTTACCAAGATTTTTAAGAAAGTTTCTAATTAATCATAGGAATCTTGCTAAATGGTCTGATGATGACCAGTTTATGGAATGTGTCCTAAAAATGCAGAGGCCAAAATCTACAACTTCCACTAAGATCTATTGGGATATGGTTAACGATAGAGCCCTAGACGAAAAAGGTCTAGAGAGGTCGTATAATACTATTGATTGGTATTGTGCTATTTCACTTAAACCTATTAAGTCTAAGTTTATGAACTTCGATCTTAAGAATTTTATCCATCCAGAATATTATGATGTCTTAGATGCTCCAATGGTAGATAGTCGTATACTTAAATCATCAGTTGACTTTCGTAAAAAATGTAAAAAACTCCTGCTCGCAGAACGAGAGGAGTTTCTTAAACTTGCTAAAAAGAACGCTAAGCGCTCTCTTTAATATTACATTAACGCTTTAAATCTATCAGCAACAGACATACCTTCATAGAGTTTAATCTTCTTAGGTAATTTTTCTTTTGCTTCTTCAACAAATTCTTTAGCATTTTCTTTATCATCCTTAGAAACATCTTCTACTGGATATTCTTCGTCGCCAACTTTAAAAGTCTTTTCGCCTTTTGCAATTGCTTCTGCTCTTGCAGCACCGAATTCATTTCCTTCTTCAAGTTCGTTAAGAGCTTTACCGCCTCCGGTATTAGCAGATGCCGTCTCAGCGTAATTAATTGGTTTAGCTACCCAAACTGAGTCGTCATCAGAACCATCTTCTTTCTTACCTTTGAACTCTTTTGCGCCTTCATATTTAGGTTTTTGTTCTTCTTCTCCAGTTTCTGGATTAGTAACTCCAACTTGTTCGTCTTTATTTTGAACAACTTCAAATCCTTCATTACCTGCGATATATTCATCAGCTAATTGTTGTGATGTTTTTGCAGTTTCCGTTTCTTCATCATCTTCCGGTCCATCTATATCATCGAAAGGCTCTTCCATTAAAGCTATTCTTTCTTTAAATTCAAGCTTAGCAGCTTCAATATCAGTTTCCTTAGAATCACCCTCGTATCCAAATGCTAGAGCATAATCTTTTTTACCGATTGCTTCATAGGCATCTTTTAACTCTTTAAGTTTTGCTTTTGCCTCTTTATATAATTCTTTGTTTTCTGGATCTCCAGCTGCAGCGGTAGTGGCTCCTGAAAATGCTGAAATAGCACCCATATAAGTTTTCACTTTTTCAAGTGCTTCTAGTTCAGCGCCAGTAGCATTTGCAATTTCACCATCTAATTTAGTTTGGGCAGCTTTAGCTCTTTCTGCTGCTTTCTTAGCAGCTTCAGCATCCTCTTTCATTTCTTTATTAACTCTATCCGCGGCTGCTTTTTCCCATCTTTTAATTCTGTCTTCATCCTTGACGAACTCGTCCATTACCTTTCTTTCCTTCTTTAAGAATGCATCATCAGCGTCTCTTTCAATCTTAATCTTAGTCTTATCCCATTGAGCACTAATTAAAGGAGCATCGCCCACTTTGTTATCAGCAAGTAATTTAGTGATTTTGGCTTGGACATCTTCTACTTGCCTGTCCATTTTTTTAGCGTAATCTTCTTTTGTTCTATCTAGTTCTTTGGTAGCCTGAGCCAACTGAGATTTAACTTTTTCATCTCTAGCAACTCTCATTGCCTTCTTTTTAGCAGGATCGTCAAGTGCATCAATTTTCTTATTGATAGCATCTTTTAATTTACCTTCAGCTTGATCTAACTTATTCTGCTTCTCTTCATCAAATTTAAAGCCGGCTATTTTTTTATCTAATTCAGCCTTCTTTTTCTTCTTTAATAATTTAGGGTATTTAGCATTAAGTTTGCCTGCAGCTGCGGATGCTTTAAACATCGCCATTAAAGTAGCACCTGCGTTTTCGTTTAATTCTAAATCAATATCTTCAGTAAAGACTTCTTCTATAATTGCGTCAATGCTTTCTGTGATTTGCTTTGAAAGTTGTTCTAGGTTAGTTAAGATAGTATCGACATCTTGTACGATTTCTGCTCTTACTTGTTCTCCTGATTTATTAGCAGCAACTTGTTCAGTCCCTACTGTGTCTACAGTTGTTTTAACAGCAGGTGTAGTTGGATTACTTGAAACTTCACCAGCAGCAAACTCTTCTTGTAGTAGAATTGGTTTTTTAAATTTAGCCATAGCTTGTATTATTATGTTTTATTAATAAGTTAATCTTTAACTATATATCTGCTTAAGTTTGTAGAAAAGAAAAGGCCCTCAAAAAGAGGGCCTTTAATATAAAATTACTAGTTAACTATAAATTATAGTGAGAAACCTGTAAGTGTGAACTTCTCGTATTGAGTTCCTGGGTGGAATCCAGCTTCAACCAATGCGTATCTAGATTTTACAGCTACTTTCGGAGCCATAGTTCCTTCAACGATTGCTTGTACTGATTCAGCCATTAAGTAAGGCATGAATACTAATCCAGGACCATTACCGTCACCTTTTCTACCGATTAATACTTCAGCAGAACCGAATGCGATTGATGGGTCAGTGTAAACATTGATACCAGCAACAGAACCTAAAGGATAGATTGAACCTGCAACTTGGTTAACAGTGTTAGCCATTGGGTAAGCAACGAAACCAGCAACAGATTGTAAAGCGGATGCAACAGCACCACCTACAACTGCGAAGTTACCAGCACCTCTTCTACCTTGTTGTGCGATTAAGTTCGCAGCAGCTAAGATATTAGTTAAGATTGCTCTGTAAGAATCTGCTCTAGTTTCACCAGAGTTAGCAGCTACAGCTATACTTACTTCGTTTACGCCTGCGTTATCAACTCCTAAACCTTGACCAGCTAAACCTCTCATTGAAGTTAAGATGTGGTTGTTAATAGACTGAGTTAATTCGTTAGTTAAAACTGCTTCTACTTGAGCAACAGCGTCAACACCGAATTGTTTAAGGTCTTGTACTTGCTCTCTAGTAACTGCAGCAGCAACTTGGAAAGTTTCAGCAGCAACTGATTTAGAGAATAAGCTTAAGCCCATTACTTTGTCTGGAGTTTGTTCCCCTACGCCTCTTGACATTGGGTTACCGTTAGCATCAGCACCTGAAAATGCAGGAATATGATCTTCTAGAGCTTTTACTAATTCAGCACCAGCATATCTATCAGCGATAGAAGCTTCACCACCGGCTAATGCATCAATAACTCTGATAATTGGTTTACCATCGATTCTTGAAGTACCAGCAGCAGTATCATTACCAGCAGCGGCAACGCCGATGTTAGCTTTGATGTAAGTTGGAGTTTCAGAACCAATTACTTTACCACCTTCGTATACGAAGTCTAGGTAAGATAATAATCCCATTGGTCCAGCCATTGGTACAACAGGTACTAGGTCTAAACCGATTGTTTGTGCAGCAACTTGCATTGCTAAAGGTAATAAAGTTGGAGCTTTATCTCCTGAACCTAAATCACCTGAGTTTGGGTTATCTGGAAAGCTTGTTGCTCCCATACCAAAGATGTTACCAGCAGTCCCTAAAGACATGATGTTTGCATCTTCATAAAGCTTGTGATTGTGACAGTATTCTGACATCCAAGCTAGTTTTGAGCTTTCGTTAATACCAGTAGCTTCCGAAATAATCGGTGACCACGTGTTTCTAACTTCAGCTTCGTTAATTAAATTTGCCATTTTGTTAAATTGTTTTTTTAATGGTTTGTTTAGTGTTTCTTTCGAAACTCGACTTGCTTGGGTTTTCTGCTTCGATACCCTATATCGTCGATTAGTTTATATATTGTTTACTTTTTAAATCTTTTCTTAAAAGCATCAGCCATATCGGAAACATCATATAGTGGCTTATTAATTTCCTCAGTCTTAGCTGATTCATTAACTGCAGCTAACTTTTCTAAGTCAACTTTAACCTCTCTTAGATCTCTAGTTTCCCAGAAGTTTCTAACTTGATACTCAGTCTTTAGAGTATGATAGTTTGCTTGTGCTTTAATTTGTGCTTGTTTTCCTTCAGTTAAAGATTCAAACTTCTCTTTATATTCTGCAGGTATTGCAGTGATAAAGAATGGTTCGTTATTTTTAGCTTCAACAACAGCATTTGCGTTTTCAATGATTGCACTAATTTGTGACTCATTCATAAATGCTCTTTTTGTAACTCTACTTCTAACTTCAGTTTTTGCATCTTCGTTTAGTGTATTGTAAGCTTCTTGTACAGAACCTGAAACTACATTTAAGAATGCAGGATTTTCATTTTCTTTTACTTGAGCAGCTTCTACTAATGCATCTAATTTAGATGAAATTTCTTTTTTGTAAGACTCTAATGGATCGTGTGCTCCATCTTCGCCCTCAGTTTCTTCATCAGATTCTCCAGCTTCAGCTTCTTCAGTTTCACCTTCTGGCTCAACTTCAGATACATCTTCAGTTTCATCTTCCAATTCTTCAGCAGGTTGACCAGCTCCATCTTCAGCAGCAGGATCTACATCACCTTCTTCTGAATTATCGCCAATTTCTTCAACATCAGCCTCTTCTTTTTCAGCACCAGGTGCTTCAGCTTCGTCTTCTTCTTCAGTTACTTCTTCAGCTTCAGCGTGAAATTCCTCGTCTTCTTCTTCAGTAACTTCTTCTTCAGCTACTTCTTCAGCACCTTCACCAGCTTCATCTTCTTCAGCAACTTCTTCAGCACCTTCACCAGCTTCATCTTCTTCAGCAACTTCTTCAGTTTCTTCAACTTCTTCAGTTTCTTCAACTTCTTCAGTCTCAGCTACTTCTTTAGCTCCATCTTCACCTTCATCTTCAGCAGGTAATTCACCAACTTCAGCAGCGTCAACTTCGTCTTTAACTTCAGCGTCTGATTTTACAGTTTCATCTTCTAACTCTTCAGCAGGTTCTCCTGATTCATCTTCAACTTCTTCTTCAACTAAGTTTTCGTTGATTTGAGTTGCAATATATTCAGTATATTCTGATACTTGCTGTAAGTTTTCTTTTAAGTATTCAACGTAACCTAATAGATTCTTATTAGTTTCATTACCTTCGTTAGCTTGTTCAGCAACATAGTTAGCAAAGTCTTTAACTTTACCAACAGCTTCTGCTAAATGCTCAGAGTATTGAATACCTTGATCTAATTTTTCAGCAACTGTCTCAGTATAAGATATACCTTGATCTGCTTTTTCAGCAACGTGTTCTGAATACTGGATTGACTCGTCTAATTTGCCAGCTAAATACTCAACATATTCTGAGAGAGTATTAACGCTTTCGACGATATGGTCGTTATGAGATGTTACATCTTCTAACGTCTTGTCTTCGTTTTTTGCACCGATAGACTCTTTAATGCTTTTCATTTCGTTAGCTAAGTACTCAGAATACTTATGGAAATCTTCAGCTTTTACAAATTCTGCCATGTTTTTTTCTTTTATTTCTGTATTTATGTTTGTTGTAATTTCTTTTGTAGACTCTTCAGCTTTTTCACCATTCATTTCATATATCCATAAACCTGAATTATCATCGAATCCATAAGATTCGTTAACTCTTTTTAATTCAGCGTTTGCAAATCCAGGATCTGCTACTAAATCGTAAGTGAATAATTGTTTGATTTTTACCTTTCCGTTTGATTCAACGGCACCGGCTGCTCTAGAAGAGATTTGTAAAGGTACACCAGCATCAACTAATGCTTTAGCTTGACGGCCAGCGTCAGTATCTAATAGTCTAATTTTACCCTTTACATGTTTATTGTCTTTATCGTAGAAAAGTTCCTCAATAATGTGTGAAACATTTTTAAGAGAAACATCAAATTGCTGAGGATGGTCTAACTCACCTAACAGTTTAGAAGATTTAATTTTATCTTGTAACTGTTGGATTTGAGGTACATACTCATCTTCAGTATAAATCCTGTTGTTTTTATTTTTAGTGTCAATTTCACCAAAAATACCTTCGAGAACATACTCTTTGCCTTCTGTAGAAGCTACGCTTAGTTGACTAGAGGACATTTCGACGATTAGTAAATCGTTAACTTTTGCCATATCTATGGTTTTTATTATTTTTAATATATATCACGTCTTATTATGCAAATATCTTAATATGTTAAATGTCAAGGTCTAGCTCGTCATCTCCACCTTCTTCTTCTTTCTCAACATCCTTCTCTTCTTCTTTCTCTTCCTCAGCGTCTTCGGTCTCTTTATCTAGATAATATTTAACTAGAATGTCCATTTCACCTTCGGCAAAAGCATCTTGTCCATACTCTTGAAAGAAGTAATCTTTAAATTCTTTTTCAGTCTTAGATGCTGTAATAGCTCCTAGGATTTCTGCTGATTTTATTTCAGAACCAGAGTCTAAAGTAAGCGGCTCTACGTAAACGTCAGATTCTTCACCTGCCTTTAAAGCATCTTCTGTGATGAACTCTTCGAATGTTTTAAAAATATTAATATCTGTTTTCATAGTTTATATATCTCTTTTTCTTAATTATCTAGGATTAGAAGCCCATTCCATCATCTTCTGGCTCTGGTTCATCTGCTGCAGCCTTTGCAGCTTTAGCTTTATATGATTTATTAGCGTTAATTTCATCCTCAGTTAATTTTAAATACTTTGTTACTAAGTATTCTTGATCGAAATAGTATTCTTCTTCCATAGTCTCTTGGTTAGTTGTCATTAAACTATCTCTCATACTTGAGATAAAGTCTAATCTTAGCTGCATGATTTCTTGGTTCTTTAATTCAGCAAATACATTCTCTTCATTAAATCTTAAGGCTACTTGAGTTTTAAATTGTGGATCGTCACTAAACTCTGGGTATTTAAGACACATTTGAATATACAATGGCTTAACTAATACCTCTTGGAATACTGATCTTAATCTATTAATAAACTTAGCGAACTTGATTTCATCTCTTACCATCCCGTCACCTGCTAATGCATAGTCACCACCATCATCTTCATATAAGAATCTATTGTAAGGTATTTTAGAAACTTGTTTTAGTTTATCTTGGAAATACTTAAGAGCTTCTGTATCATTTAATTCTGGTCCTTCACCGCCTAATGTTTCAATTTCTGGAGTTTCACCATCTTTAGAAGGTAACCAATACTCTTTACTAAATTGTAACATTGGCTTACCGTCTGTAGTCAATGAACCTGATTCAAAATCAAAGTCAACAACTTCTTTATAGTTATTCATTAACTGAGCTAACGATTGTTTTGCTCTAGTTTTAGATTTACCACCTACAGGAATAATAAACTTCATTCTAAATGAAGCATTTGTTACTGCCCAGATTACTCTGGTGTGTTCCATAATTCTAAGTAAGTTAAATGATCTAACTAATCTTTCAACGTAACTAACTCTAGATGCAGTTGAAAGTGAAGAGTATGCAATATAAATAATTTGAGAATCATATAATACTCTTTCTTTTACCGGATCGTCTTTATATTGGATCCATACCTTCTTACCGTCGTCTTTATTAAAACCTGGCATTAAGGTTACAGGATCAATTTCTTTAAAACCTATAATCTCTTTTTGGTCTGGGGAATAAATTATCTCAAATGATAGGTAACCATCAACTAGGAATTTTCTAAAGAAGTACCATGCTGATTGTTCACCATTAAAACCAAAATAGTGATAAATTTGTCTAAAGTATTTGTTAAGGTCTTTATTAACTTCATCGGAGACGTCAAGACCTAAAATAGAAGGTTGAGCAAAAAAGTTCTTTTCATCATATACAATTGCTTCATCACAAAGTATATCTAAAACATCTTCAACTTCATCATTCATTGAGAATCTTCTCAATTCATCTCTTTTACCAGGGTAATCAATATCAAAGAACGGTACGTTCTTTTTCATATTAATATCTGCCATAGATAGTGCAGCAAATGCACCATAAATATCATCGTTGTCTAGGCCAAACGGGTTCATCTCTCTGTAGCCAAATTGATCTTCCATTGGACCAATTGCTTGAGATTGTCTAAGTACCATGTCGTCATAACGCATACCAAAAGAACTTAGCGTTTTCAAAGCGTTTGAAAGGCTAAATGGTCTTGAGTTAGAACTGAACGGTCCGTTTCTTTTTTCGGTAAATCCTGCCATAATATATTATTATTTCTGTTTTATATATCTCATTTATTTAAGTGGTTTTTGAACATTGCTCTAATAGCCCCAACTCCCATACCTTCTAACTGTAGAAAATCAGCAAGAGCTATTCTGGCCCAGTGTTCATATCCCACTACTGCTTGTTGTGATTTACGACTAGGGATATATTGTCTAATCGCAAAATCAAATCCAAATTTACCTAAAAAACCTTTTGCACCATCATAACTTAATGATAGTGGGGCCTGGTTTTTAGCGGGTTTCCCCTCTTGTCCTTTTAAGAAACCTTGGAATCTTTCGTAAACTACATCTAGTAGTTCTTCTTTAATATTGGGTGGCAATAAGTTTAAATTAATACCACAATCATTATTACCTGCTGGATCTAATGCTAATACACATGGATTTTTATCCCACTCTGTAGCATATTTTGGTTCATCATATCTAAATACGTAGACTTGACCTGGTCTAAATCTTCTTGCTGTATTTTGTACTGCTGTTTCTCTAATTCCTTTTTTAGAATCTTCAAACCAACTTTCAGCAGCAGATTTAGCTCTACCTTTACCGCCAGCATCTTTACTTAATTGTCTTATATCTTTTTTAACCTGTCCCATTATTTAAGTGTCTTTTCTGTTAACACGATAAATCTCATGTTACGACTTTCACACCATGCTTGCGCATATTTATATTTGTCAGTATTCTTAACATATTGTTCTGCTAAAAACTTATATGAATTAAGTGCTTTTTTGGATTTAGTTTTCGGAGGTAGTGGTTTTTTGATTTGAGCTTCTGGTTTTATTTCAACCAACCATTCTATTTCACCCTCTTCTCCAGTAGCTGCAGTTTTCATATAGAAGTCGGGATAATATTTATGTTGTTTATTATCCTGTCTAGAAATATATTTAATTTCTACAGGTTCACTTGACCATTTTAATACGTTATCTTTAGTATCACACATAATACAAAACTTTCTTTCCCATGAGGATCGATAAATGATCGGCGTTGGGCCGATATACTTATCTGGATTTTGTGGCTCGTAATAGCCTTGTACAAAACCTGAATTCCCTCTGGGTTTTAAGTTTTTTATTGACATTTATATATTAAACATTCCGCCTTCTGAACTACCATTATTGGTATTAATCTTATCCATTGACATTGTATTCTTATATTTCTGCGGGTGTATTTTATTCCAACCCTTCGCATACCCTCTCTTTGCTATCTCTGTGAAATAGGCAAAAGCGTTAGTATATTTGGGATTAAAGTTACGCCAGTATTTTAAGAGGTCTAATATTGCAAATTGTAGACAATCATTTCTATCATCATTACTTACATAAACTAGTTTTCTTATTGCCCTCTCTGCTAAAAGAATTAACATCTTTTCAGCATCCCTGGTTAACTTATCATCCTCTAAAGACTGTACAATCTGATTGTAAAGATCTTTGTTGTTTAGATAATTCTTTTTTCTAGGCACGTTTGTTTCGTTTAATTTACTATTATATGCAAAAAAGCCCGAATGTTTCGAAACGGGCTTTTAGTGGGATTTGGTGAGTGAGTACGATTAAATAGCTTCGTTAGAATCTAAAGCAATCTTGAACTTTTCAATTCTTGCAGGCTCATCATTAATGAATACTGTAAGAATATCATTCTTTCCAGCGTTAGTATATTCAAGAGCATCTACTCTCATGGATTGGTCTTTTGAATAACCATCAGATTCTACTTTCATTTTAGCAGCAACATAACCATCTTCAATATTTAAAATATCTTCATTTTGTACGCCAGCTAAAACTTCAGAAATTCTTTTAACCTCAGATTTTAATAATTGATCTGCAGCTTTAATATCTGGTAAGTTTCTATCAGCTTCTGCTAATCTACCAACTTGGTCATGTAGGAATGATAACATCTCATTGTAAAGATTAATCTTTTCATTCTTAGCCTTTCTTCTTTCTACTAGAGATTCTAAAACTTCAGCATATAATTCAGTAACATCGGCTCCGGTTTGTTCTGCTACATATTCTACAGCAGCGTCAGCTAATAATTTTTTGAATTGTGTTATTTTAGTATCTTCGTTTCTTCTATAAACAAAGGCGTTATTTTCAGCCTTCATAGAAATTACTGTAACTTGGTCTTTAGTAGACTCTTCAACAAAATCTAAAACTTTGTAAGTATCGAAGTTTGTAGCAGCTGTTTGGAATGCTTCCATAATAGCTTTATCTTGATACTTAATGTAACCTATATTAAAAAATCTTTCAGAAAGTTTTTCTTCAGAACCTAAAGTGATTTCCATTTTACCTGCAAAGAATGTATTTGATTCTTTTACATACGTAAACTGTACTGCTATTGCAGATTTCTTAGTTTCATTTAATTCTTTTTGAGTAGCATCTAATTCTTTAGTTGCGATCTCTAAAGCCTCTCCCTTTTTATTTGCTAATTTAAGCTCTTTAATTGACTCATTTAAGAAAGTAATTTTCTCATTTAAGTCATTCATTTTATCAAAGTTTTCTGTTGAACCCTCTTCTATTTTGGAAATAGCTTTTTTGTTGTTGTAATCGTAGTAGAATGAAATACCATTCTCGTTGATTGTAAATAAGTTGTTAGCAGTAACTAGTGTTTTAAAAATATCATTAGTTTCTTCTACTAGTTCTATATGAGAACCAGTTACTTTAAAGTTTGCACCATTAACATGAAAAACATGACCTTGGCCACTTTCAATAATTGGTGAAATAACTTTATTGTTTTTTAAATTTGCCATTTTTTGTATTTTATTTTCTATTAAGTATATATCAGTCAAATTATTCGTCTATTTTACCTCCGAACGGATAGTCCCTTCCAGTGACACTATAGTTATCTCCAAGCATTGAAGAATCATTTTCTGATGTAGCATCTATAGGATCTGGTCCGTTCTTAATTGTAAACATTCTATTAGACTGTTTTCTTCTTCTAGAAACTCTCTTAATTTGACTTTCTGTATTTTGTTCGTTACCTAAACTTGCAGCAACAGTTGGATCTGAGCAATCAATACCATCTTGTGTTTTAATCCATTCAATACCATTAGCTTCCCATTTTGCTGGAGTATTGCTATCATAATATACATTAGGAGTCATAGCAGGATCTAAGAATCCGTTTGGATCTCCATAATTACCACATGTAGCGTTAGCATAAGTAGTTCTAGTGAATTTTCTATAAGTATCTTCTTCAAAATCAAAAGATGGTATAAATGAACTAATTTCTAAGCTAAATGTAATTTTATGATTTGCTTTATCATCAAAAGAATATTCTACAGGTCTTTCCTGTGTATAATCATCTGGCATCATATACTCAGATGAAATTCTGTAAGTACCCTCTTCTAAATGTCCTGCGTCAACATTATAGAAATTAGCCTTGTACATTTTCTTAACAATAGCTTCTGTAACTTTAAATAAGTCTAATTGGCTTGATACTAAAATTTCAACATCGACTCCAATTGTACATGGAATCATTTCAAATTCAGCAACAAAACCTTCCATCAAGCCATTCTCATTCATCATTGAGTATTGGCCCATGTTTCTTTTATTTACTAACTTAGCAGGATCTACAGCAAACGACGTTAGGTTTACAATACCTCTTGGTACTTTATCGTAATTACCATCTGCGAACTGACCATCAGGGTCACAACCAGGTCCATTTACATTTGAAAATAGGAATGCATCTTTCAAGAAGTTCTCATCTCCTGAGACTGCATAAAAGAAAGGAACATCAACAACAACTCTCTCGTCATTGCTAATTTGTCTCCAAAAACTCAGTTTACTATTGAGGTCTGCTAAGAGTCCAACAACAACGTGTCTGATAACTGAATCGTCTTTATTAAATTTTAAATTGTATGTTGCCATAGAGTATATATCACTCTATTAATCTATGTTCTCTATTGTAAATTTAGAGAATCCATTTTCTCGGTAGATTTCAATTTTTTTATCGAATATCTCATGTGGTAATACCGAGTGATTAATTACGAATGTATTTATTTCATGTTCTTTAATTACTTGATTTAAGATCTTCAATATATTGTAAACACCATCATGGTCTACTGAAGATAATAACTCATCTAAGAAAAGAAGGTTTAGTTGTGGGAATCTTAATTTTAAGATCTTAATGA
>Ga0181417_1000216_pt1 | contig 19623 bp, 13 predicted proteins | sample 40SPOviralmetaG_FD_130142 | JGI IMG/M metagenome (GOLD analysis project Ga0181417, IMG submission 130142) | Marine viral communities from the oligotrophic San Pedro Time Series (SPOT) site, San Pedro Channel, CA, USA - 40 SPOT_SRF_2013-02-13 | ecosystem: Environmental > Aquatic > Marine > Strait...
GCTTCAACAGTTAAATCACCAGTTACTCTTACGTTACCAGTAAGTGTTGGATTAGTTACGATACCAACTTGTATTTGGTTATTAGTTACTGCAGTTTCGATTTCGTTTGCAGTACCAACAACCGCTAAGGTATCTACACCAACGTTTACTACATCAGTACTTGAACCATCACCAACTGTTAATCCTAATGAACCAGATGTTAAACCTGAACCATCAAAATCAATTTTTGAGTGATTAATTGCTGCTGAAGCATTAATGTGAGTATTTGTAATACCTCCACTCTTAACACTTACTGTTCTAGCGGCAGAACCATTAAAGGTTGTTCCACTATTTAAAGCAATTGTTGAATCATCAACTGTTAAGTTATTTAAGTTACCACCAAGAGTTACACCTGATATAGTTTTGTTTGAACCTAAAGCCGAACCATCAATTTGACCCGAACCAGATACGATACCAGTTGCATCACTATTAATTTTAGAGAAAGCAATTGCCGCATTTGAAGCAATAGATGCATTTACTACTGCATTTGCAGCCAATTCATCAGCTCCAACCGCATCATCAGCTAACATCGAGTTAACTACTTTTTGAGCTCCGATTGCAGAAACACCACTTGAATTTACAGTTACATCACCTGTCATGTCAGTTAATTGACCTGAACCTGATACTACTGAATCTCCATTTGTGTTTAAGAAATTACCAGATAATTGTGCAGAAGATGAAAATACACCTTCAGCATTTAATTTAGTTTTTACACCACCAGTAAATGTTGAAGAAGCAGTTGCTAATTCAATATTATCTGCATTTGCAACAATACCATTGTTTGCAGATACTACATTTATTGTTCTAGTTGCCGCAATTGTACCACCACCAGTTAAACCAGTTCCAGCAGTTACACTTACTGAAGTATGGTCAATGTGGTCATTTGCATCGTAATCAGATAAACCACTTAAAGCGATTTGACCTGAAGCTGATACGATACCTTGTCCTTTAGCCAATAATATATCATATTCCGAACCAGATGCTCCAGCAATCCATTTATCATTTGTAGCATCCCATAGTAAAGAACCTGATACTTGATTTGGAGCAGTTACATCTCCAATCATTAAACCACCATTTGCAGCTCCTGTACCATTAAGTTCAATGATATTATCACCGATATTAACAGTTGTAGAAGATACACTTGTTGTAGTTCCTTGTACAGTAAAGTTACCTGTTACAGTTACATTACCACTAAGAGTTGGGTTAGTTACGATACCGATAGCAACTTGGTTATCAGTTACAGTTGTTTCAATTTCGTTTGCAGTACCTGCGAAAGTTAAAGTATCAACTCCAACTTGAGCAACATCAGTACCAGTTCCACCAGCAATTGATAAACCTAATGAACCAGATGTTAAACCTGAACCATCGAAATCAATTTTAGTATGGTCAAGTGCACCATTTGCAGTATTTGTATTTGAAACTACTACTTGAGATGAACCAGATACGATACCAGTTGCATCACTATTAATTTTTGAAAATGCAATTGCCGCATTTGAAGCAACAGATGCATTTACTACTGCATTTGAAGCTAATTCATCAGCTCCAACTGCATCATCAGCTAACATTGAGTTAACTACTTTTTGTGCTCCTATCGCAGAAACTCCTGAAGAGTTTACAGTTATATCACCTGTCATATCAGTTAACTGACCTGAACCAGATATTACACTATCTCCATTGATTTCTAAGAATGTTGAAGTTAATTGTGCAGATGAAGAAATTACTCCATCTCCATTGTTCTTCAAAAATCCTAAACCATCGATTTGAGCAGAAGATGAAACAATTCCTGTTCCATTTGTACTTGCCGTTGCTTTTACTTCAGTATTTCCACCTTTACCTAAAATGTAAAGTTTTTCTTCTGAAGTATTATAAAACGGAATACCATCAATTGAGTGTCCATAAGAACCCCCAGTTAAATTAGGTGTTGATGAACCTGATAATATCTTGTTTGATGGGGTTACGGTAGAACCATCGATTCCTACCATTAAGATTCCATCATTTACTGCAGATATTCCGGAAGAACCAGTAATAACGAGTAATTCACCCGCTCTTTTAGTTGCACCAGATACGGATTCAAGGCCACCACGTCTGTGTTTAATAATTTGTGCCATTTTAATTTTTTTCCTTTGTTTTGTTAATTAAATTTGTTTTGTTAACTATAACCTTTATTTTTTTTAAATCAACAGGACATATGCCGTATTGGTCAATTAAATTCTGATTCCTATGTAGGAATACGATTATAAATATGAAAAGTTAGAAGAAAAGTTTTAGATTCTGTTATATATTTCCACCATCGATAGTTGTCTTCTGAACACCACCTACAAAATGTGCCGAACCTGTATTTAAATTAATTCCTGAAGAGCTTAAATTAATTCCACTTCCAGCCACTAATTCAAGTACAACGTTACCACTCGATGCACCACCTGTAATACCTTGGTCTGATGTGAAAACTGCAGTGATATCACCACCTCCACCTCCTCCTCCACCACCGGAGCCAGTTAATGCAGATAAATCAATTGATTGAGATATTCTTGTAGAACCATCTATATTTTGACCAAATAATGTTAAAGTATGAGTTCCATCAAATGAGGCAGATACAAATGAACCACTATCAAAAGAAAATTGGGAAAATGATACTGTATCAGTAAAAGAGAATGGTGGATTTGCAAGAGATACATTTGCTGTATATAAAGAAGCACTATCAGATAAATAGATAATCTGTCCATCCGAAAAATAATTCGGTGAAGTAGCTTGAGCATCTGCTGAAGTATATATCTTAAAGGCACCTTTGATTCTTTCAACTTCTGCTAATATTATATTACCAGCTTTTGCCGAATCATTTAAACCTACTTGTCCTGGAAAAAACGGCATTAGTTATTCTCCTTTTTATTTGTTAAACTCATTATATAAATATACATTTTCATCATTATGCCCCTCCACTTCCACTTGATGGATTTAATCCTAGATTGAAGTTTGTTGAACTTGCAAGTTGACCAGTTGCACCTACTATAAACCATTTAGTAAATCCAAGATGTGATGTTCCTAATGTTATTTGATTAATTTCTGATGTTTCAACTGTACTTGTACCATCAACTGTTGTTCCATCTGTTCCTACTTCTAATACATATTCTCCTGCAGTTGAACCCCCAAAACCATTTGCTGTACTTGTTGGAAACCCAGTCATTGATGAACCACTTGGCATTAAAATTGCAAAGTGTTTCGATGAATTTCTAGTTATTACACCACTAGTACCCATGGCTCTTAATACATCGTGTACATTATCACCAGTACCTTCTGCTAATTTATTTGAAGTAATTGTACTTCCATATGAATATGTAAATGAACTATCTCCAAGTACATCTCCATTTATAACTTTATCTACAAATCCAATTCCACTATATGGTGTTGCTACCGGTGGAGTTGAACTATCTTCTGATTGAATACCCAAAGCAGTATTATATGTTGCATTGTCAAATCCTACATCATAAACATATATTTTACCATTATTTGCTGATGCATCAACTGTGATTGTTTCACCAGTTAATGTTACCGATTCATCATAATTATCAGTTACAGTAATATTGATTGTATAAGTTCCAGCCGCCAATGAAGCTTTTGGTTGTATTTCAAATGGAGATGATGTTCCACTAACATCAAATTGACTTCCATGTGTTCCACCAAGTGTAATTGTAAATGGTGAATTAGATTCTGTATCTGTTACTACCAACGCACCTGCATCAGAACCACTTGTTGCATTATCACTTTCATAATTTGATGAAGATGTAAATGATGCTACTGGTGATGAGTTACCAAATACTGTTGCAGTTACTACTCCACTTCCTATATTATCATATTGGTCTCTAAATGTGATTGTACTTTGGAATGTATCTGTACTTTGAGTAGCAGAACCACTTAAATTTACATTAAGAGTTAAATTACCACTATTATCAACTGCGATAGATGACATTGATGAAGTATATGATTGTACAACTTGTGAACCATAGTTTGGTGAATAAGAAACACTTAGTTGAGCAGCATTTCCTTGATTAAATCCTGTTTGGTCTCTGAATACATCTCCACTTTCTGCAGATTCTATAATATAAATTGCAGTATCTCCACCAAGAGAACCAGTAGATGATTGTGCTATTGTAAATGTGTTACTTACAGTCGTTGTACTAAATCCATGAACATCTTGTATTGATGCAGTATAAGGATACGTTCCAGCTGGTACTGAAGTATTATTCACTAACAATTTCATACTTGGAGTTGAGATTGATGGAGTAAAATAAGTTGAATTAAATCCACTAAATGATAATCCACTATTTGGAATTGAATCACTTTCAGTATCACTAACTACTAAGTTAAGTATTTGTGCCGAACCAGTTGCTTGGTTTGTATTCAAGTTAGAAGTTGAAGTTGAACTTACAGTTGGTGCGTTGTTTTGAGCAATGTTGACTGTAATTGAATCACTACCATTATTTCCATATTGGTCATTCCAAGATATTGTAGATGTAATTGTTTCTCCATTTGTATTTCCACTACCACTAATATTTCCACCAGCTTTCAATTTACCATTTGATGAATCAATTGCAATTAATGCATTTGATGAAGCAAAGTTTGTAGCTGATTGTGAACCATAGTTTGGTGAGTAAGAAACACTTACTTCTCCTTGTGTTCCTGTTCTACCATTTGAATTAGTAAATATGAAATCATTATTAAGTGCTGATTCAATAATATAGAAAGTACCATTTTCACTCATTGAACCTAAATTAGCAGATGCAATAGTTACAGTTCTATCATATTCAGATACTTGATATCCATCTGAAACACTAACTTTATATGTATATGAACCTCCTGCTAAATCTTGTTTAGTTTTTAATTGTACCGAAGATGTGTTTGAATTTTGTGGTACAACATCAATCTTACTTGCATCAGTTCCACTTAGTGAAATACTATAAGGTACATCTGCTTCTGTATCAGTAATTGTGAAACTTTCTACTAAACTTCCACTAACCATTTGGTTTTCATTATAGATACTTGTATTTTGTGTAAATGAAGCAGATGGATGATTATTTGCAAATACATTAACTGTTACATTTCCACTTCCAGCATTACCATATTGGTCTTGGAATCCAATTGTAGATACAATAGTATCTCCACTACCAGTAGATGAACCACTAATATGAGATGCCAATGATAATTGTCCATTTGTATTAATTGCAATTGCTGAATTTGATGAAGTCCAAGATGAACCTTGTACTGCTTGTGAACCATAGTTTGGTGAGTACGATACTGTCATTTGTGATTGATTACCTGCACCAAATCCACTTGCATCTCTAATTGCTTCTCCACTTTTTCCTGATTCTATGATATAAGAAGTTGTATCTCCTCCAAGTGTACCATTATCAGCAGCTGCGATGGTAAGTGTTCTACCTGTATAATCTGATGATTCACTATAAGAATCAGTAACTCTTAGATTATAGTTTAAAGTACCAGCAGATAAATCTTCATTTGCTCGTATATAAAGAGAGGATGATGTTCCATTTGTATAATTGATATTAAGTTTGGATGCATCAGTACCGGATAGTGAAGCTGAGTAAGGAGTATCACCCTCTGTATCTGTTATTGTAACTAAAACTAAATTAGAATTAGTTACTGCTAAATTTGCATTTAGATTAGATGTTTGATTTGTAAATGAAGCACTTGGGAAATGATTAGGTAAAATTACTACACTTAAACTATCAGTAGTTGTTGTACCGAAAGTATTTGTAAATGTAATTGTTGAATCTAATGATTGTCCACTTTGTTTAGCCGAACCACTTACATGAAATCCTAATGATAAATTACCACTTGAATTTATTGAAATTTCTGAATTAGATGATGCCCAAGTACCACTTTGATTTGAATTATAATCTGCAGTAGTTGAACCATAGTTTGTTGTTTTTATAGTTGTACCATTTTCTTCAGATTCTTTGATATAAGGCCCTGCTGACCAGTTATCTGAAAGTGTTGCTGGTGTATCATCTATAATATTGATAGTTGCAACAGATGCAGATGAAATTTGTGCATTATAATTATCTCTTACTTGTACTCTATATTGATAAGAGTTTATTAAATCAGAATTTATTACAACACCAGTTTTTCTTGTTACATTACCACTCGAATCCATTTGGAAAGGATTTTCATGTGGGTCTGTTAATTGTGAAGTACCACCATATGAACCACTTGTTACTTCTGAACCATCTAATAATAATTTATGTAAATCAAATGTTACGAAAGATATACTATCTCCTTCACTATCAGTTGCCGATATTGAACCAACTGATGCTCCATTTGATGAGTTTTCGTTTATTGAACCTACAACTTGTGAATTTACAACTGGTACTAAGTTATCAGTTACATTTACTGTAATTGGTAAGATAGTTCTTGAATCAGAATCTTGTCCATTTACATAATGTTCATCCGAAGCAGTTATACTAAAGTTATAAGTTGTTCTTTGTTCATAATCTAATGAACTTGTATTTTGTCTAATATCAACATAAGTTGAATATTTTGTTACATCGAAATGATTACCATCAATCGATGAAGAAGTGATAGTGATTGAATCACTTTCTACATCAGTAAAGAAAACTCTTTTTACTAAAGTATCATTTGCAGAACTTTCATTTAAGTTTGCAGTTACCGAAGTAATAACATTTCCACTTACCGAATTTTCTCTAAATTTAGGAGCTTCGTTTGGAGTTACAATTATATAAATATCCTTTGTAACAGTTGTATTAAAAGTATCTGTTGCAGTTACTTCAACCTTATGTCCATGTGCACCACTAACCGAATCAGTATTGAAAGATGCAGAAGTTGGTAAAGAATTTAATGTCATTACACCATTTGATGCAACTCTTACTAAATCATCACTATATGCCGATGATGTTCCGAATGTTAATGATTGTCCTTCAGGGTCTGTTCCTGTTACTGTTACAATCGTTGAACCATTTGTAGTGTATTCTGAAATTGTTTGATTACCAGTTGTTATACTTGGTGCACTATTTGGATAAAATATTGCATTTAAGAAATCCGTTACTGACCCACTTGTACCAGGATTAAATGATGATGTAAAGAATGCTGGTAATTTATCTTGTGATATTACTCTATTTCCATCGAAATCAGTTGAACCTCCACTTGAACTAATAATATAGTTTCCACTACCAGAATTTATTGTAATATTTGTACCTGGTAATATTGAACCACTTAAAACAGTTGTTCCATCTAAAGTTCTAAGAACACTTCCACTAATTACTCCTGTTCCATCTAAAGTTCTTAATACAGAACCACTAATTACTCCACTACCATCTAAAGTTCTAAGTACACTTCCACTAACTACACCAGTTCCATCTAAAGTTCTTAATACAGAACCACTTACAATATTACTACCATCAGTAATTTGGGTTGAACCACTAACTAATCCACTTGGTACATTTGTTAGTTCAGTAAAATTACTCGTTCCACCACCACTACCAAATCCACTTGAAGCGGCTGATGCTGAAATATATGCATCTGTAATTATTGAAGTTATTTGTGCTGAACCACTAATTACTCCCGCAGGTAAACCTGCCGTTATATCGTTTGAAATTACCCAATATCCATCATAGTAAACATAAAGATTACCATCATTGGATTTCCACCATAAATCACCTTCTGAAGGCGAGCTTGGTGCCGAATCTGAAACAGTTACACTTGCTCCACCACCACTAGCCGAAGAAGATATTTCAAAATTATTTCCAACTTGATTTATTGTAATACTTGTTCCTGCTACCAATGAGCCACTAAATACACCTGTTCCATCAAGTGTTCTTAATACCGAACCACTTATAATTCCACTACCATCAGTAATTTGTGATGAACCACTAATTACACCACCTGGTAATAAAGTTGTAATAGAACCACTTAAAACATTATCTGTATTAAGTTTTGATTTTATTGTTGTATCGATAGATGCTGTAAATGATTCTAATGCAGCATCTCTTTGTCTACTTGAAGTATAGTGATTTGCAAATGCAGTATCGTTTGTTGTATCAGTTGAGTTAACTAAATCTACAATTTCTACGAATTGGTCATAATCTGCATTAGCACCACTTAGTATATTATCTATTCTTGATTTCTCTGTGAGTATTCTTGAATCTACTGAAGAACTATATGAACCACTAACCAATCCACTAGGAAGTTGTGATACCAATGAACCACTTAAGATTCCTGTTCCATCAAATGTTCTAATGACAGAACCACTAACTACTCCCGTTCCATCCAAAGTTCTTAATACAGAACCACTTACAACACCAGTACCATCAAATGTTCTAATAACAGAACCACTAACTACACCATCACCACTTGCATTAATATATCGTGTATCAAACTCAGTAGTTAATTGTGCCGATGAAGAAATTGTTCCTGCTGGTACTGAACCTCCACTACCTGTTGGTATGGTTACAGTATTTCCATCTGATATTGTAAGTTGGTCTCCACTAATAGAAAGTGATTGAGTATCCGAACCTGTATTATCAGTTGCGTTTTCTAAAGTATCTAATCTTGTATCTACTGAAGATGAGAATGAAGTGAATGTTGAACCACTAATAATACCTTTAGGAAGTTGGTTAATAATTGAACCACTTAAAATTCCGCTTCCATCAGTTATTTGTACAGATGAAGAAACCAAACCACTTGGTTTACCACTTAATCCACTAAAAGTTATTTGAGATGAACCACTAACAGTTCCACTTGGTAAATAAGTTAGTATTGAACCACTTATAACACCACTACCATCCAAAGTTCTAAGAACACTTCCACTAACTACACCACTACCATCAAATGTTCTAATAACAGAACCACTTACAACACCAGTTCCATCCAAAGTTCTTAATACAGAACCACTTACTAATCCATTTGGAATATTTTGTAAGTTTGTGTTCCAATCAGCACCACTACCACTTGCAGAAATACCTACAATTCTTGAATCTACCGATGAACTAAATGATGTAAAAGTAGAACCACTAATTAAGCCGGTTGGAATACCACTTAATTCGTTCCATGATGAAGCTCCACTACCACCAGTTGAACTAATTGTAATTTGGTTTGAAGAAGATGCAATAGTAACATTTGAACCACCTTTAAAAATAGGAGTACCTGTAATGTTTGAGTAAGGTATGTTAGTTAATCCACTACCATTACCAATAAAAGAACCACTAAAAGAACCACTTACACCACTTGCAGCTGAAAGATTAACCGAACCTGCATTTACAGCGAAATCTCCTGTAATTACCGAAGCAGTAACTACACCTTGTATCTGTTTACTTTGAATTAATGTTGCCATTATCTACTCACTATCTTTCCTTTTACTGAAAAATCTGTATTCACTATACTTGGTGGGTCTAGTGTTATATTTTCAGTAAAATTAATTACTATATTTGTTCCATTATCAGTAACCGTATAAGTGTCAGCTGGTTTTTTTATTCCTTGTAAATATACATCCACATATTCTGATAATTTATCAACTTCAATATCTTGAAATACGAATTTCTTATTAGATAATGTAAGTGTAAACAAATTTCCACTTAAATTAATAGAATCTGGTACATGAGTAAATATTGTTGTATCATTTATCACTTCTTGTACTAAAGCCTTAAATCTATCTCTATCGTTAAAAGGAGTTATTATATTTGGTTTACTTTTACTCATACCGTATCTAAATCTCCTTCTAATTTTATATCATCACTTGGAATTACATTATAAGGGAAATTACTTTTGATAAACTTAACAAAAAATGTATTTCCACTATGTTCGGTAATGTAATCCTTTTCTAAAATATATTGACCGTTTATAAATATATCAAATCTAGCGTGTTCCTTACGAAATGGACGTAAAAATAATTTCAAATCCTTCATCTTTACATTATCAAGTTTCCATATATAATATGTTGGATGTGTTAAATCATGTGCAACCAACTTATACTCATCTGGTTCATGTACTTGTGCCAATATTTTTGCTAAATCCTTTATTGCCATTTTATTTCTCTATAAATTTACCAGTTACACCAAATTCATCTGTATTTTCCAAAATATAACCCAAATCAGTTTGAGTTGATTGTAAATCATCTGGATACGAACCACCAACCGAAAGTGAACCTGTTGAAAAATTAAACTCTATTTCACTATTACCATAAGAACCGGTATATGAATATTTATGATGTGGTATGAATACTCCATTTATATATACCCTAAACCAATCATTAGTATCAAATACACCATTTAATTCTGGTGGTAATTTTGGTAATTCTACATTTGATAATTTAAATGTATCAGCATCTACAAAAGTTGCTTGTTGCGAACCACGAATTGACATAAAATCAATTATATCTGAATATTCATTGTATAATCTCTTTTCTACTGTTGAGTTTGTTACACCACCTTGATTTAATCCTGTTAAATCAGTTTCAGTACCCCAAACTACTTTTTTAGGAGATATGGATTTCTTGTGTGTACTTTGATTATCAAATTGTTCAGGTAAAAGGTAAGCATTTACTACCATAGTAAAGTTTGTTCTAACAATTCGTTGAGAACCTTCACTTATTTCTGTTGTATTATCAAATGAATCTATTTTTGTTCTAAATTTGAATCCACCCTTATCTCCCCAATATTCATCTGTTGCATATTGGAAGGCTTCAACAATTTTATTCATATGTTCAGTAAAATCTGTCCAAATTATTACCTCATATGTTATACTAACATAATCAGGTATAATAATATCAAATAATTCAACTGGTTTTTGTGTTCCAGTCATTGCAGAGAACTTATCGTACTTATGTTTTTTAGAATATCGTGATATTGATGGATATGAAACGTGCCTATTCATTGTATTTGATAGAGTATCGTTTCTTTCGATTGAGTTTCTCTTAAACATTACCAAAGGAATTTGTAATACACCCTTTTTATCTCGTAAAAATCCATCTTTTTGTACAGATTTCCATCTTTCAGGATTTCCATACACAACTGGTATCTTTTGTTTCTCTTGGAATATCTCAACAGTAGGCAATACAGTATCAATCATATGTTCTGCGATTGCTAAATCAACATCATATAATTTTACACCCTTACCTTTTTCAATACTTTCTTTTTTGTATTGAAGAGCTCTATTTGGTTTTATATTTTTTAATGGGTCAATTGCCATTAGTGATATATCCTTTCATCTATTTGAATTTGACTTCTTCTTACCATAAATCCAACACCAATCAATGTATTACTAGAATCTTCGAAAGTATTTGTATTTTTATCGTAAATTTGTGGCTGACCTCCAATTAATTGATTTTCTCGTACGTTATCCATTTCATAATAGATACCATCAAACAATATTACATCACCAATCTCAGGAAAACCAACTGTTGTGTTTTGAATTGCTTCTGTTGGTATTAATGTACCATTTACATCTCTAATTTTAGGAACTGAGTGTGATGTTTCTCGTAATCTCTGAATATTAAACCTAAATTCAACTGCTTGTTGTTTATCTGCACCGAATCCTTCGTAAACTACATTCATTGGTTCTCTATCTACAATTGCCATAAGAGTAGAAGGTGCTCTCCATACTTTACCAAGAGATTCACCATATAAATTAGTTTTAGTTTCACCCACAGATACCTTGAACAAGGTTACTGCTTGTTCTACAACATAATCAACTACCTCTTCTGAGATAGTTTTTATGAAATCCAAATCTTTTGAGTTAAAAAACTTTGGCATAACGTTATCCTATATAAATTGCTAATGGAACTTTGTTAATGATTGTTTGTTGTTGGTCAACCATTGCAGCTTCATTTTCCATTCTTACTTTTTTACTTACTTCATTTAAATTTTCTCTTAGTTGTTCAATAAGAGTATCTTTTTCACTTTGTGCTTCCGCTCTTAATGATGCTCCATCTAAAGAAACCTCAGAACCTGGTATTGGAACAGTAGAATATTTTTCTCTAACTGCACCTAACATCTCTTTTGCTAAAGCAAGTGTATATTTTCTAATCCATTGTTTACCAACATCATTGATTTTAATGTATTGTGCAAAGTTGTATCCTATATTTGAGTAATCTGATACTACATTTGGAAGTACAATACTACTTGCATCTCTAACATCCTTTACTACTTGATATTCAAAGTGAAGTTTGTAGTTTGAGGTTGGTTTTGGTAAAATTGTTATTTTATTGTTTACTATATTGAATGAATGTGCAGATTTTCTCATTTGGTCATTGAATTCAATCTGTTGAATCCTTAACATATCCTCATAAATTGGCATCATTATAAATTGTGCCGCTGGTGAGAATGAACCAAATCCAAATTCATCAACTAAGTTAAGTGTTCCTTGTCCACTTACCGAATAAGGGTCAAAGAATCTGTTAATTGCTGGAGTTGTTTCGTAATATACCTTAGTAATATCTATTCTTTCATTACTTTCAGATACTTTACCCCATAAATCTTGTAAATCATATTGTTGTGAACCAGTATTTATATCAATTGAACCTCTTTTAATATCTGCTCTACCACCGACATTTGCAAGATTACCATATGATTCTGCTATTGATACTACATTACTTAATTCCGAACCATTTACTGATTGACCAGTAAAGTTAGAGCCGGTTGGTTTTCCTTCAAGAGAACCTAAATTATTTCTTATATTAAACTGATTTACCTGTGCAGAATATTCTGATACTGCTTCTTCAAAAACTGCGAAGAAATTATCACCTTCTAATTCAACATCTATTATAGGATATCCTAATCTTTTAGCACACCATGATGCAACTTTTGGTGCATCTGATACGAATGATGTATCAGCATCATAAATTCCAAATGGGGTAGAGGAACCTGATGTAAAGCTTGCAGTTCCAGTCCAAATTCTTGCTTGGGACATATTATTTCTCCTTACTTATTTCAATTATACTCTTATAAATATAAAATAATTAAAAAGGAAGGTATAATATAAAAAAAAGAGGGGAACTTTCGAACCCCTCTTAATTTAATACACTATGTATTATCTATTATAAAGCATTTAAATCTTTAACGTAGATTTTACCATAGAATTCAGGTCTAACCATCTTCTTAGCGTATCTCGTCATAACTCCTCTTCTTGGAGTGAAGTTAGTCGGGTCATACACTAGAGGTGTCATGATTAATGGTACATACGGTGCATAAACAGCTCCAGTTTCAAGGAAATTACTTCCTTTAAATCCTAACAAGATTTCGTTTGAAGTCATGTAAGGGTTTTTGTAAACTGTATATCTGTTTGCAATAGAACCAACAGTAGTTACACCAGCTGCGAAAGATGAAGCATCTTTATCAGCAGATACACTAAATCCTGGGATAGATTCTAAAATAGTACATACATCAGGAGAAGCAACTACGAAGTTAGCTCCACCTCTTAAAGTCAATTGGTGAATCTTGTTCGATACTTTGTTAAGTTTCGCACCAAGAGTCTGGAACCAAGAGTTCTTAGTATAAGCAGCAGCGTTTCCACCAGCTATCCATGAAGAACCATCGTACTCTTCACCTAAAGTTACTGACCAGTATTCAGTAGTTAAAGCATTAGCTTTTAACATATCAAGGATTTCAAGGTCAATCTCTAGTGAGATGTACTCTGATAACATTGAAGTTAATTCAGCTTCAGCATCGATACTGTGGTAAGCATTTAAATCTTGAGCCAATTCAGGAGTCCATACAGCCTTAAGTTTTCTTGTCTTAGCAACGATTGCTTCAGACTTCAACTCTAGGTCTACTTCTGGAATACCGATATCACTTGCAGGTTCTTGTGGAGAACTATCTTCGAAGTCTCCTCTGTTTGCAGCGATTGGTTGTTGTGAATATTTTACTGAATCTAAAGTTGTTGGGTTATTAGCACCATCAGCTTTTACGAAAAAGTAAAGGTTAGATGAATCAGCGTATGAGTGTGCAGAATACTGAGCAGCAATAACTGTATCAGCAACTACGAATGAACGTACACCATCAACATCAGGTCTAGTAAGTGTTGATTTAGCAACTCCTACTTTTGCAATTTGTCCAGCAGCGATAGAAGCTGAAAGACTTGAATCAAATCCAACATCAGACCATGATGCAGATGCGAATGATGCTACTGCAGCATTTGCTTCTGTTACGTCATTTACTGAATATCCGAATCTACCATCTCCGTAAAGACCGTTTACAGCAGAATCAGTTGAACCTAGGTCATTTCCTGTACCACCAAATAGTGATTTTCCACTAAATGCTGGGTTACCTGCTTGTGCAGTACCATACTTAAAGTCTAAGTAAAAAATTAGACCAGAAGGTAAGTTCATTGGTTGAACACTAACGAATTCTTTCGATGCGATTTCACCGAAGATTCTTCTTACTAGAGGAAGGGCTACACCACTCCACTCTTCGTTACCACCACCTGTACCGGTTGCAGTAGCTTCATCAAGCAATTGTTTTGCTTGGTTTTCTAACAATACAGATACCTGTGATTGTTCTCTCTCTCCTAAACCTTCAAGAAGTCCAGTTTGTTCCCATTTTCCTTTAAGTTCTCTTGTCTCAGCAAGCATTACTTGTTGTGGGTTCTTTCCTTCCATCAATTTAGATAAATCAAAATTTGCCATTTTTATTTTTCCTTTTTTTTTGGGTTAAAATTAGTTAATATTAGCAAGTTTCTTGAATCTATCAGCCATCGTATTAGTTGATTCAGCTATTACTTCTTTCGAAGGAGCAGTTGATGCAACTGGTTTAGATGCGAATGATTCAGTAATTTTCTTACTAACTTTTTGTTTTTTTGAAGTTCCATTAATCTTAAACGATTCAGCTAAAGTGCTAAATACAAGTTTAACTTCTCTTACATTACCTGTTCTGTCTAATGTCTCAACAACTTTCATTTTTTGGTCATTGTTTAAGTCATATGAACGGAATAATTTGTTTGTATAAAGTAATTTTGCATTAAGCAAGTTTACTTCATTGATTGTAGTTTTAAGTTCCTTGATTGTACTCATTGCTTCTTTTAATTCAGCTTGAGCTTCTTCAAGTTCATTAGTTTCTTCTACAACTTCTTCAGAAACTTCTTCATCTGATTCTTCTTCTTCTCCGTATCCCATTTCTTTTAGGATTTCGTCTAAGTCGATTTCTTCATCATCAGATTCTTCTGATACTTCTTCTTCTTCAGAGTGGTCTTCATCACCTTCTTCAGAAATTTCTTCTTCTTCAGATTCTTCACCTTCATTGTGGTGTTCATCTTCGTGAGATTCGATTTCATCAGATGCGATATCAGCAACTTCTTCCTCTTCTTCATCATCAAGTTCTTCTTCAAGTTCTTTAATGATAGCTTCAAGGTCAAGTTCATCTTCTTCTTCTTCTTCTGCTACTTCTTCTTTAGATTCTTCAGAGTGAGTTTCATCAACTTCCTCATCAGATTCTTCTTCTTCAGCAACAACTTCAGATTCTTCAGATACTTCTTCTTCAGATACTTTTTCTTCTTCAGCTTCTTCAGCAACAACTTCAGTTTCTTCAGATACTTCTTCTGTTTCTTCAGATACAGTTTCAGTTGATTCTTCAACTTCTTCTTTATCTTCTTCTTCAGTTACAGTTTCTTCGGATACGTCTTCTGTAGCTTCTTCAACTGTTTCAGTTTCTTCTACTACTTCGTTTTCTTCAATTTCTTCTGAATCTTCACCTTCTTCAATTTCTTGTTGAAGTTTCTGAGATAGAATAGATTGTAAACGAGGTGTAAAAGCTTCCTCAAGAGCTATCTTAGCATTTGCAATTGCAGTTTCTCTAACGGCTTTTGCATCAGCGATAGCTTCTTTTAACAAATTTGAGTTTGCCATAATAATATACCTTTCGATTATGTGTTTGTGAAAATATTAAGGGATTTTCAATGGAAAATTAATAAATCGGTTTTTCGGTCACCCTACATAAGAACTCGTGGGTATTCATAAACCTTTAAGTATGAACCTACATTCGGTAGGTTATTCAGTATATAAATATACAATCTATAACAAAAACGTTATTTTCTTGTATTTTTATTTTTATCTTCTTTTTTTTGATTCTTTGGTTTTTTCTTCTTTTTAGTGTAAAACCTTATTGAAGTATCACCATCATCTATCTTACCAAGTATGGTTTCCTTCTGTTGTTCTCTAATAGCTTGTTGTTTTTGTTTTCTACGAACTGTTGTGGGTTTTGTGTAGTATCGTCTTTCTCTCAGTTCTAAAAGATGTCCTGAATCAATTGTTCTTCTTTTTAATTTTTTTAATGCTCTGTTAATATCTCCTTTGATAACTTTAACAGAAACGATTGCATTTTTTTTACTCATTCTCCTTAATTTATGTGTAACGTTATTTTATATAAGTATATACGTTTGAAGTTTTAAGAACCTTTACCTGTTCCTGATTTTCTTCCTTTGGTATGTGTAGAAACATTGATAGGTTTCTTACCCTGTCCTGCAGATGATTTACCACCTCTATTAGATTTATTTTGTGCTGCTCTTTTTCTACGAGTTGCAGATTCTTTTTCTTTTTTACTCATAGTTTTGGCTTTAGCGGCAGGAACACATTTAGCATATCCTTTTTTCTTACCACTTGTACCACATGGAGGATGTTTACCACTTTTATCTTTTTTACCGATGTTAACCCACTTGGATTTAAACCAGTTTCTCAAATCTTCATTTGTGGTTTCTTCAAATATCTCGTCTATGATATCTTGGAGTTTCATTATTTACCTAATTGGAATAATTTTTCTTCTGCAGCTGCATTAGTTCTGTAATCGTAATGTTTTGGATTTACTCCAAAATCTTTTAGGGATTTTTCTAACCAAATTCTATACTTTCTTTTACCATACTTTTTTTCCATGGTATCAAGTACATCGTAAAATATCTTTTCAAATTTAACTTTTTTTACTAAATCTTTGATTTGTTTTTTATCTTCTACCATTGGATTATATCCTTGTGGTACACCATCATCCTTACCTTCAGCGAATTTCATTAATCCTCTTACTCTTTTTATTAATGTACCTGCAGGAATTCCATAGGTATCACTCATTACATCTTGAGTAAACTTGTTTGATAGGAAGTTAGATAATTCTTTTTTAGTTGCAATACCACTCTTAAAATCATCTCTAGCAATTCTATCTAATTCTTTAGCATCTATCTTACCTTTGAAGTATGCAGTAAGTGCATCTGCTTTGTAGTTGTATTTACCTTCGTTTACTGATTCATTTACATCATACATCTTACTGTTTCTATCAACAGATATAAGAGTTAAACCTTTATGTTTCTTACTTAACTTAGCAAATTCTTTTTGTGCTTTGTTGATATCTCCATCACCTGGTCTTTTACCACCATCTTGGTAATAAACTTTATCGTAATCTTGTTTCCTTTTATCAAACTTATCTACTATTACTAATATTTCGTTTACTGATTCTCTTGTTAGTTTATATCCTTGTTTTGCAAGTGTTCCAACAAAATCACTTAAATCTTTTTTGTTCTTGAAGATTTTTATATCAAAGAAATCACTACCATCTTTGTGTTTCTTTTTTCCATCGTGGTAAGATATTGTGTATTTTGCTTTACCAATACCATCTTGTCTTTTGAATCTTTTCTTACCTTCGTTCTTCTTACCCTTTTCCTCATATCCATTTGCGAATGCTGCTTTTCTTTGAGCATCTGATGAGAATCCTTCGTTCTTAGAAATTAATTCATCTACATCCTTATGAACATCTTTGTAGTTGTTGAATTTTTGTTTACGAATTGCACTATAAACTCCTAATGAATATTTTTGTGAGTTGTTGTGAATTTTACTTTTAATGAAGTTACCAGATTTTTCAGCTGATTTAGAATCTTTCATTTCAACATCATTTACTGCAGTTGAAAATATTTTAAAAGCTTCAAAATGATTCTTCTTGTTATAATCCATTACCATATCTTCGATAAAAGATAATGAAGATTTCATATTCTCTTTGTTTTGTTTGAAAACTTTGGTTGCCATAGGGTCACCTTTTTTCAAGAATCGTACAAACTCTTCTTGTTTTCTCTTGACCTGACTTTTTTCATCAAAGTAATCTTTCTTTCTAAACAGATTGAATACTTTTTCAAATTCTTTATTAGGGGATTTGAATCTTTCGTTGATTAACATTTTTTCCATCCTCCACCAGCTGCTTTATACTTTTTGGCTGCCCAACCATTAGCGTATGCTGATGGGTAAACATCAAATTTTTGTTTTGCTTGAGATTTATAAGAACTCCACTTAGATGGGTTAGTAGGACAATTTTTCTCCATTAGAGTTTCAACCTTTTGACCGAACTCATATAATGCAGTTTCTTGTTCGTTTAAATCTTTTACTTCTTTTATTGTAGTAGTGATAGAACCATCATCGTTTCTCATTGATACTGCTACAGGTTCTTCGTTTAAAGATTCATTACATCCACCCTCTGTTGTTCCTTTACATCCACATCCACAATCTTCTTTGGATTCTAAAATACTATCCAATTTTTTACTAACATGAATTTCTATTCCTTTAGGTTTACTTGATATAATATATTCTTTAGATGTTTCGAACATACTATACCCATTTACTTTAAATTTAGATTTCCTTATAAAAGGACCAATTTGTTTTAATAATGAATCGGCAAAAATTTCAGAAGGAGCATCTTCATTTATTGATAATTCTTTAGATTCGTTCATTCCTAAACGTTCTTTCATTTGTTCTTCTGATATCTCACCAATCTTATAGTATCTTGAAAGGATGTGTCCCATATCTTCATATAATCCACCCATTCTTTGGTCAAGTGCCTTAGCTTCAGAAGCAACTTTATCGAATTGTTTACCCAACTTATCCAATTCACTCATGTTTCTTTTAATCGTGTGTTTATCAAACCAATCATCACCTTCGTGAATTGCTAATGTTCTAGCTGCTTCTGTAATACCACCAAGTGTTTCTGCCACTTGAGTAATATCAGATTTTCTATCCATTGATTCTTGATATTTGTTGTAAGTAGAAACGATTTCTAAGAAGTGTTTTTTAACTTCTAAAGAAAGAGGTCTCTTTTCTTCTGATTCGTTCATTAGTTGGGTTAATTTAATCATTGTACTCTCCTTAAAATAATTTTTTTAATTTTTTATCACCATAAACATCGGCGAAATACCATTTCTTATCTTTCATATTGTATAAATATATGTATTCTGCTCCACCACTTCTATCTGCAGTATCTACATATTTACCAAAATCTTTCATATCACCTTTAGTTGGTTTCCCATTTTTGTAATATTCAATTTCTTTATCATCAAAGATTCCTCTTGCTCCACCCATCTTGATTAGTTTAAGAACATCTTTATCACTTTTCATGTGATGTTTTAAACCTGGTTTCATGTTAGATGGATAACCATCGTAATGAACATATGCAGAAACAATCTTACCATTTCTACCAATTACACCAACTTGAGAACGAGTTCCTTCGTTGATTATTGATTCTGGTAATAAATCTCTTAGATTTGTAGAGGTATTCTCTAAACTCATTTTCTTATCAAATAAATCTTTTAAATCTGCCCTTACATCAGCAC
>Ga0181417_1000217_pt1 | contig 19594 bp, 18 predicted proteins | sample 40SPOviralmetaG_FD_130142 | JGI IMG/M metagenome (GOLD analysis project Ga0181417, IMG submission 130142) | Marine viral communities from the oligotrophic San Pedro Time Series (SPOT) site, San Pedro Channel, CA, USA - 40 SPOT_SRF_2013-02-13 | ecosystem: Environmental > Aquatic > Marine > Strait...
ATAAGTTTCCTCCTGCGGCGTAAAGCCGGTTTGTTGTGGTGGCGGGCGCAGTGGAATTTCTTAGGTAAAGAATTCCGTTTAAGTCTAATTTTTCATTTGGACTCGTAGTACCAATACCTACCTTACCGATAGAAGTGATGCGCATTCTTTCGTGATCGTTGCCTCCCGAGCTAGTAGTTGTTCCAAAAACTAAATTACCATCTTCTGCGGCAGAAATTCCAAAATCATCGTCATTCAATCCATTTACTGCATAATCTCCACCTCCAATGTAACCTTGTACTGTGTTATTTTTTCCAAACCACAAACCTCCACTGTTTCCTGCGGTAAGAGTAGGGTTTATCATTGCGGTCCCATTAATTTCTAATTTTGAGCCAGGATTCGCAGTACCAATACCTACGTTGCCTGATGCATCTTTGTAGGTCAATGTGCCAAGTGACACATCACCATTTTCATATGCAGAAATAATTGAATTATTGTGAGCCTTATTTACTACCCAGAAAGCCAATGCATTCGTAGAATCATCATTTGCCTTAACATGGAGAGTTGCACCAGGATTCGTAGTACCAATACCTACGTTGCCGTCGGGTGCGATACGCATACGTTCAGTTGTTGTGCTAGCCGCAGCATTAGTTTTAAAAACCATAGAACAAACATCATTAAAACCATGTGTATAATTCTCAATTGTAACTCCAAGACTACTAGTTTCTCCAAGATGTAATATTCCTGCAGTTCTAGCAGTAGTGGATCCTGCATCACCATCTCTAATTTGTAATGTCGGAGAAGAACCACCTTGAATTACTAAATTTTTACCAGGATTCGTAGTGCCAATACCTACGTTGCCAGCAGAATCAATAATAGCTCTGGCAGAGCCAGAGGTGAAGAATTTTAATTCATCATTATCTGACCCAGCAGAATTTTCTGCGGATATATATGTATCCTGATCAACATCAACAACCCCTCCAAGAGATCCCCAAGCATTTCCTGCCCCAAAACCCTCGAATTGATCGGTGGTTGTGTTATATCTAATATAACCTTTATGGGTTGATGAATTTGAAGTTGGGCGTTGAGCGGTCGTACCTTTTGGTATTTTTAAAGCATCCGTGTGATTGATTTCTAAACCAACAGAGGGAGAAGTTGTTCCTATTCCGACATCGCCTCCATCCTCAATGAAAATTCCATTTCCGTCATCATCCTCCAAAGATAAACCTGCAGCGTCTCTAGCTCTTAACTTATCGGAAAATATATATTTGCCATCAGCAATCCCGACGTGCTCGCTAAAGTCCCAAGAATCTGTAGAGTTGTTCCATAAAATAGTTTTAGGGGTATCCCCATGAAGAGTTATACCTCCTCCATTTGCGGTTATATCTGTTTCTGTGTTAGTAGAAGATATTCCTATTTCAAGATTTTTATCTTCTATTTTAACTGTAGTAGCTTCGACCACAAAGCTCTCGCCATTAACCGTTAAATCTCCATCTACAACGCTATTTCCTGTGACATAAAGATTTCCACCGATATAGGAATTAGAAATTGCGTAATTATCTCCCTCAATAATAGACGAACCTTCGACCAAAGAAGAGCCTTTGGTAAGAGATGAACCTGTTACAGAAAAATCTCCACCAATATAAGAGTCTGAAATAGTAAAGCTATCTCCATCAACTACGGAAGATCCAGAAATCTTTACGCTTTCACTAAAATTCCAAGAATTGTTCCCTAGTCTCCATATTATACTCTTATCTGTAGAACCCTTCAAAGTGAATCCTCCGCCATCAGCAATTGCATCAGAATTATTGCCGCTCCCTGCGTCCCCAATTACAACGTTCGTGTCCTTCACTGTTAATACTGTAGAGTTCACAGTGTTAACCTCTCCCCAAATAAACATATCTCCTTTTAAATATATATCGTCCTTCACATATATATTGGAAAATGTACCGCTATCAAAATAAGCCGTTCCCCATGGTATATTTTCTATACCTAGCCCGCCTTCTCCACTCGCTCTTGGAATTATTATCTTGGTTGTTTTTACTGGATCACATGTCATGTCAAATTATAATACACTGTTTTTAGATTAAAGTTATCGTTTTAATTGGTCTCTTCATTTATTATCACGTCCAGCTTCAAATCGTCCTCTTTGATATCTGAAGAAAAAGCCACGTTAAAACCTGTGTTTGTAACATTGTAAACGGAATAAGAATAAAAAGATTGGGGTATAGATTCGGACCTAATTGAAACACATACTTGCGCACCGGAATACTCCTCTTGTGCGCCAATACTTAAATAATCAAAAGATATAGCGCCCACACCAGATGGAATGTCTAAAGACGAAGAGAATGCTGAATTAGATACAGAATTGATCTTTTGATCTAAAGTTCCAGATACAGAAAGTAAAGAAGATTCGTTAGAATCTCCAAGGTTTCTGATGAATTTCCAATCTAAAGAATTATTTTCTCCAGTTTTTTCGTACAAAGCGTTTTCCTCAGAATTTATATATTGAGAACCTACAACCCCTGCAGCCTTTAAGCTTCCAGAAGGGTGCCCAAGATCAGAAATCAAAGGTTTTCTTATACCTAGATTAGCATTTACAAAGGTCTCGAACGCGCCCATGTCTTATTTATCCCTTTTACTGTGAAAGAGTAATGCTGCAGAATATAAATCGAGATCATGGTCTGAAGCTATATCCTGAATCTCTATTTTAGTGCTCAAACTTTCTATACTCTTAGAAGATTCAATGCATTGCCTTATCTTATTTTCCCAGTTATCAGATTCTTCTGAAATTATAATTGCAGCACACAACTCATCAAGCATCTTTTTCTCCACCTTGCTTAATCTTTTTTTTGAAGATTTGTTTTTCATTTCAGATTGTGCTATTTTTTTTAAATCTTCTGTTTTATATATGGTTTTTTGAAGATTGTCTCGGCTATACAAAATTTTTGCGGAAGATTCTTGAGGTATACCTGATGTGCCAACAGGTCGGCCGGTTTCGCGCTTAGGTTTTAGCGAATCAGGCGCTTGCTTATCAGTCTGAGGCGGGGGGGTTATCATTGGAGTTCCTCCAACAATAGGGTTGAACATTCCATTTTTTCTTTGTTTTATAAAATCCTTTTGTGCAAGATCTAAATCTTCGGAATTTGGATATATACCCTTATTTAAAACTTCCATACCTTGCTGCGGAGTAATAACTCCCAATTCCATAAGTCTCGTAGCGACCCTTTGTAGCTGAACCTCATCCTTAACATCGGTCTCCTGAAATTTTACAACAGGGTATTTTCTAAAACCTAAATTTTGGCACACCATTTTGATTTGGGGTTGAAGAAAATCGTACAAGAAAGCGTTTCTCGATTCTTTTAATCTCTCTAGAAAGATTGTGGTTTTAACTTGTGTATTACTGTACCTCTCATCTCCAACTATTACATTCTGCAAACCTTCTTTTATATCTGCATTAATAACTTCGTATTTACTAGGGCCGACAACCTTACTTATATCTGGTATTACAAATTGAGCTTTCGTAGTATAATCGCTTACTAAAACCCTACCAACGCTTTCGTTCTTAAATAAACTCTGCATGGCCTCCATGTTCCTTGGGTTAATCCCCCCTTTATCCGGTTCTGCGCCCATAGTTATAAGAAGTATTACGTTTTCAATAGTTCTGCAAATAGCTTGATCTATTTTCTTAAGCTCTAATTTGAAATTAATATCATCTAAAACAGGGAAACCAAACGGAACAGCAAAAGGTTCATAATCCTGCTTCTTGTAAAAAGAATAGGTTAACCTGGAAGGTTCTAGTTTTATATTTATCCCATCAGAATTATAACCTCCGTTGACTATTTTGTCTTTAATTTCTTGATCAAGCGATTCAAAAACCTCTCTATCGTAATCTGTCTTTGGATTTTTTAATCGCTCTATATCGTACTCTGAAAGGATTTTCTCATAAGCTCCAGATTCAAACGAGCTTGCTTTATTTGCGGTTATATCAAAAGGGTTAAGCATAACATATCTAACTGGCAATTTGCCTGGCTGAAGTGATACGGTTGATCCATAAACCTTGCTCAATTTATCAAAATCGTCTTTAGAAAATTTTCCATCAACCCTATAAAGAAAAATATTACCGCTCCTGTAGTATTCCCTAAAATATTGATCCTTTAAATTCCATAAATTAATCTTATCGAACCATTTAGTTATAAAATCTCTTGACTTTTGTGTACCTCCCTCAAGATAGACCTCTGCGTTAGCAAATTCTGACATAATGTCTATGGCGTTCCTAAAAACGGAAACATTAGCGTAAGCTTTTTGGCATAATTCTATAGACTCTCTTATGTTAACCCCATCAGAACCATAAGTATAAGGTAAAAGTCCGCCAGATATATTAGAAAAGCGATCTTTTTTATTATTGCTATGTATGTAGTTTTTCCTAGATACTGTATCTTCGTTCTTGTTTAAAGATCGAGAGTAATTAGCTTTTGATTCAGAATAAAAAGGCTCCCCAGCGGACATGGGGGTTACTCCCTTAATATCTTCTTGAGCTTTTATATAATCACCGATAGAGCTTACCTCTTTTTTCTGAAACTTGTTCCAATAATCAGACTTTTTATTATATTTCCTTTTGCTCATCTATTATGGTACACGAAAGTTAAAGTAAAGTCTACTTAAAGTTTAAAGTTAACTTTAGACTTTTTATGTGACATTGTTAATGTGTATATATAAGAATGTCAAAGGGAAAAGAAAAAAGATGTGTCGTAATAACAGTCAAAGGGGAAGTCGGGGGCTCTATAATTAACGAATACGAAGAGGTTGGAGGGCCGGACGATGGAGCTGTTTTTGCGACTATAGATCTCGACAATGGTCAAACAATAACTGTAAAAATGTCTGAAATGCAAAACGAATAAGTGTATATCAGACCAGCGGCTAAATAATAGACGCTTTAAATAAAAAATAATCACTAAATTAAAATTATAAAATATCATGATTTTTGCGACAACCACATTAATTTCTGCTTTAAGTATATCCTTAATAGCTGCCTACTTTAGTATAATTGGCCTTGCCACAATATTTCCAGGGTCCATGTATGCGGTGATAGCTATGGGATCTGTACTAGAAGTGGGTAAAATAATAGCTTCGATATGGCTCCACAGAAACTGGAAATCTGCGCCAAGATTAATTAAATTCTATTTATTCTCGGCGATACTGGTATTAATGGGTATAACAAGCATGGGCATATTCGGCTTTTTATCAAAGTCTCACATAGAGCACGAACAAACCGCAGAAAAATCAAGGGCTATGATCTTGCAAGTTGAAAATAAAATAGAGAGGCAAAAGGATTATATAAACAGGCAAAAAGATTTAATAGAGGACGGCCAGAAAAAAAGCGAAAACCTGGGAGATAAAACTGCAGAAAATATAAAATTAGAGCAAGAAAAAATAAAACAATTAACAGATCAATTAAGTAGAGATATTTCGATTGATAATGATATAATACAAAGTCTCAACTCCAGGCTTTTAATACTAGACAACCAATTGAATGAAATAAAAAATAAACCAGGAGGTCTATTTTCAAGCAAAAAGAAAGATGTACAAATAAAAATAGAAGAACAAAAAGCAGAGAGAGTAAGTATATCTGAAAAAATAAATATCGCCGAACTAAGAGTTGCTAAACATAGAGATGAAACTTCTAAAGTAATATCAAAAGTGAGAGATAGAATACAGGAGTATCAATCACTAGGCTTTGAGAAGCCGGAAAATACAGCGTCCAAAGTTGAGACGCTTAATCAAAATATATCTAAAGCTCTATCTGAAATCGACAAGCTCGAGCAAGAAAAATTCAATTACGGAGACGGGACGAGGCAGCTGGAAGCCGAAATTGGCCCCATAAAATATGTAGCAGAATTCATTTCTGATTTTACAGGTACGTCTTTCGATATTAGTAAAGCTGTAAGGATAGTTATACTTATATTAATATTTGTCTTCGACCCATTAGCTATACTTTTAGTCTTAGCGGCCCACATCAGTTTATCAAAAAAATTCCCAAACATAGTCATAGATGAAGAATCTTATATAAAGAAAGCGTCAGAATTAGAATTCAAGGAAAGAGAAATATCTTCAAAAGAACTAGACCTCCAGGAAAGACAAAAAGATATCGACAAAAACTCAAAAATTATCAACCTTCACGAAAATCAGATTAAAGAATATCAAGAGGAAATATCAAAAAATAAAGATTTGGCGAGATCAATGAAGTTGGAGACAGAGAAGAGTATAATTGAACTTGAAAAAAGCTCTCCAGTGAAAAAGGAAATTGATCATTTAATAAAAAAGAAAAAAGAGGAGTTCGCAGAGCTGGAGTCTTTAAGAGAGGAAAAAAGCGAGATTCTCTCAAAGCTAGATAAATTTGATGAAGATTGCAGGGAAATAAAATCTGTATTCACTAAACATGGAGAAACTAAAAGCCGAATAGAAAAACTCAAGCGATCTCTCGAGGAAAGCCTGGAGGAGTTATCTTCCCTTAAAAACCTCAACAAACAGATCGAGCTGGAGAACTCAAAACTTAAGAACGATCGGATAGACTCTTCAAAACTAATATCAGAAATAGATTCCCTCAAAAAAGAAAATCAAACTGTCGAAGCTAAATACAAGCAGTGCTCTAATCTCACACAAGAAGTTAAAGACTTAAAAAAACAGAGAGACAAGCTCTTATCCCAGAAATCACAAACTCAACAGAACTCATTAATAATCAAGAACAATCTAGGCAATGGAACTTTTTCAGTAGAAGTTACTTCTGAAATAGAGGGTTATCACTTATTTACAAAAGTTGGAGACTTCAACAAAGCTGAAATGTTAAACTGTCAAGCTATAGCTTCAGAAATTGATGAGATTTGCCCAGAGAGAAAAGGGCCCTTGCTATCAAAAGTTTTTGATTCTAATATTAAAAAATACCTCGACAACAGGCTTGACAATAGAGAATACAAAAAAAGCAGACCCGAATATAAATTTATATCTTGACAAAACTTATAACATCACCTATAATTAATGGGTGAAAAAGATAAACAAAAGAGATTTGATAAAAAAATTGGTAATAGAGCCTAATTATCAAAAAAGAATATTCTGGGCTAGAGAAATGAAGCTCCTCAACGACCTCATGTCAATCCTTGAAGATTTAGATTTTTGGCAGAAATTGAGAATAAGAAAAGTACCTTCTTTAGCTGTGTTAAAATCAAAAAAAGGATTACTTATACTCAAAAAAAAATATAGAGAATTTTCTTACAAAATACCCAAAAAAGTTTATATTAAGCTTGGAGAGAAAAAAGGTGAAGATAAAAAAATCTTTAAAAAAACAAAAACAATAAGACAATTCATAGATGAGTAAAATAAAAAAAGAACCGCTGCAGACTACAGATCAAATTTCTAAATTCTTAAACGATAAAGACAACCAGAAATACCACTACAACTTTCACGAAGCTGAAGACTACAAGATACCAAGTGGTAGTCTAAATTTAGATATGGCTTTGGGCGGAGGACTACCTTCTGGCGCTCACAGATTCACAGGGATAAACGAAGGTGGCAAAACAAGTTGCGCACTTTCTTTTGCTAGAAACTTCCAGCAACATTTCAAAAAAGAGGGTATGATTATATACATCAAGAGCGAAGGTAGGTTGAGCCCGGAAATGTTAGAGAGGTCTGGGATTGACGTATCCCCTGATAAATTTTTCATTTTTGACTGTAATATTTTCGAGAAAGTTTTTGAACTAGTTAGAGAGCTTGTTTTCAATAACGAAGAGTGTAAAAAATATATGTTTATAATTGATAGCGTTGATGCCTTATGTAGGGTCGGGGATATAGATAAGCCATTTGCCGAATCGGAGCAGGTTGCAGGAGGGGCTTTGATAACGTCAGTTTTTTTAAAAAAAATGGTTTTACCAATATCAAAAATGGGCCATACAATGATACTTACAAGCCAGGTTAGGGTTGAGGTTGCAACCAACCCTTACGCTGCGAGAGGGGGTCCAAAAACAAAAGAGGCAGGTGGTAACGCAGTCAAGCATTACGCAAACTTTATACTTGAATTTCAAGAAAGATATACTTCAGATATGATTTTTAAAAACCCTGCTGCTACAACTTTAGAAGCTAAAGGAGAGCCTATAGGGCATTATTGTAAGATAAAATTTAGAAAAAGCGTTAACGAAAAAACCGGTTCGGTCGTTAGGTACCCTATTAAATATGGACAAAAAAATGGAAGCTCTGTCTGGAGAGCTAGAGAAATATTAGACATGCTTTACTTATTTAAATTGATTAGTAAAAGTGGTGCCTGGATATCTGTCTCCGAAGGATTAATTGAAGAATTAGAGGCGAATAAAATAGAAATCCCGCAAAAGTTCCAAGGTGATCAAAAAATAATAAGCTTCCTAGAGGACAATGATAAACTATCTGATTTTCTATACAAAGACTTCAAAAGCTTAACTGATGCGATTTAAAACTCTTTTAGGGACAGAAAGGACTATCTTAAAATCTAAAAAATACCTGATTAAATGGGAGGGTCCAAGCAGAAGTAAGATACAAAAGTCCACGAAAAAATTTTTAAAAGAGTTCTGGAGTAATCATATTGTATTTGAAGAGTTTCCTATTGCCGGAACTAGACTCTCTCTCGATTTTTATAACGCTAATAAAAAAATAGCTATAGAAGTGCAAGGAAGGCAGCACACACAGTATGTCCCATTCTTTCACGGCAAAAATAAAATAAATTACATAAATCAACTAAAAAGAGATGCGGACAAGTTAGAATTTTGCAAAATCAATGATATAAAATTGGTGGAAATCTACGAAAGGGATGTGGTAGACAAAGAATTATTTATAAAATTTGGAGTAGATCTATAGTTTGTGTAATATAGTATATGAATAACGAAAACATTGATCCAGAAAATTTAAGTGACTTTGACTTTCCAGAAACTATCCTTTCTCAATTATTTGAGTTCTCAGGGTCTACTGGAGGAGATAGTGGTTTCATATTGACTTATGTAAATCAATCAGGAACTTCTTCTATAATAACAAAAGCATCCTCCCCTATTATAGAAATGGGATTAAGAAAAGCATTGGAGCAATATTTAGACCAAGTGGCGACTCAAGATTTACACCTAGACTCTACAGACCTAGGGGACGAAGAAAACCCTTGACATTTTCATTCGGATGTGATACCATTCTTATATGGTATATTCATACGAACTAGAACAACATTTACTGGCGGGACTAATAAAGCACCCCGAAGCTTACCCTCTGATCGCTTCTTTCATAACTGAAAAAGATTTCTTTTCAGACAATAGCATTGTTAATAAAACCGTTTTTTGCGTACTGCGTCAATCCCTGGAAGCTGCAGAAGTATTGGATGAAGTTTTACTGTCTCAAAGGGTTCAGTCTTTAGGTATGTCATTTGAGGACAATATCAACATCTCAGATTATATTAAAGCTTTATCCATGCGGCAAATATCTAAAGACGGGGTGGCGAAAACAGCTAAGGAATTAAAAAAAATCACAGTTAGAAGGGAAATTCACGACGCGTCAATTGATGTAGCAAAAAGCATGAAAAGTATCTCCTCGGGCTCCAGCTATGACCAAATCGTTTCTGAAGCTGATAAAATTTACAATGAAAAAATTAATTTATACGAAATAGGCTCCGAAAACCCTGAAAACATTTTTGAGGGAATGGAAGATTTTATTGAAGAAAGAGGGAATAACCCAATAGATGAATTTGGCTTAATGGGCCCACACGAAAGAGTTAATGAATTATATGGATCCCTGCTTCGACCCGGAAATATTACGGTCGTTGTTGCAAGAGCGGGGGTCGGAAAAACTCAGTTCTGCATGGACTTCTGCACAAAGGTTTCTGAAAAAAATAACCATGTGCCCATACTTCACTTCGATAACGGGGAAATGAGTAAAGAGGAATTGATCGTCAGGCAATGTTCTGCGTTGTCGGGAGTCCCAATGCATCTCTTAGAGACGGGTAGGTGGAGACAAGCAGGGGAAGATATAATTAACAAAGTTAGACAAACTTGGAAAAAAATAAAAAACTTTAAATTTTATTATTATAATGTCGCAGGCCACTCGATAGAAAGTATGATTAATATTATTAGGAGGTTTTATTTTTCTGAAGTTGGAAGGGGAAATAAAATGATCTTTAGCTTCGACTATATTAAAACTAGTTATGAAAGACAAAACGGAGTAAGCTCCTGGGAGTCTGTTGGAAGAATGGTTGACAAATTTAAACAGCTTATTCAAAAAGAATTATGTTTTAACGAAGGTCCAGTAGTATCCATGCTAACTAGCGTTCAGAGTAATAGATTAGGCATAACAAACAACAGAAACTCAGATAATGTTGTAGATGACGAAAGTATCGTTTCTCTATCTGACCAAATAACTCAATTCTGCTCTCACTTATTTCTGCTAAGACAAAAAACAATGGACGAGATACAATCTGAGCCTGAAGATTTTGGAACGCATAAATTAATATGTTTAAAATATAGATGGTTAGGCAAAGACGTTCATAGAGCGCTTCAGCCTGTCGAAATGCCAGATGGAAGTAAAAGAAAAAATTACATAAACCTCCATATGGAAAACTTCAACCTAGAAGAGAAAGGTGACCTGCAGGATTTGGTCGATAATATCAATTCTGAAGGCGTTCAGGCTGTAGAAGATTTCTTGGAAGAGCTTCCAAACATATGATATCGACAGATAAAATAAAAGAGTGCTTAATTGATCTTGGCTACAAATTAAATGACAGAGGTCCGTATTGGCAAACTAATGCCATCTTCAGAAACGGAGATAACAATACCGCCATACAAATTTATAAAAATACAGGGGTCTGGAAAGACCATGTGCAGGGAAGCGTTTTTTCTCCACTGCAAAGGTTAATTGAAATCACCCTAGGAACCAACGACAAAAACGTAATCAAGAAATACCTAGAAGAAGAAAACCTAGGATCCCATTACAACAAAATAGAATCAACGGAGAAAATACAAATGGACGAAATTTACCCAGAAGATTGCCTAAAAAAACTTTTACCTCATTATAAGTTTTACAACGATCGGGGGGTGTCTGATCAAATATTAAAAAACTTAAAAGGTGGGTTTGCAACAAATGGAAAATTAAACAAAAGATTCATCTTTCCTATTTATAATGAGTTTAATCAAATACACGGCTTCTCAGGTAGGGATATGACGAATTCGGAAAACAGGCCAAAATGGAAACATGTTGGCAAAAAGAAATCATGGATATACCCCCTTTACGCCAACAAAGAAACTGAAAAATCAATCAAAGATACAGGGTCGGTAATACTAGTAGAGAGCATAGGAGATCTCCTTCAACTGAATGAACAAGGGCATTTTAATGTTTTAGTTACATTCGGGCTAGATATCTCAAATAAATTGATTTGCGCGCTAATCTCCCAAAACGTTTCAAAAGTAATTCTTTCTTTAAACAATGACGCTAAATCAGAAAGGAATAGAGGGTTAGAAGCATCAATAAAAAATTATCTTAAATTATTAAATTATTTTGAACCCGATAAAATATTAATTTGTCTGCCTACTGCTAAAGATTTTGGAGAAATGTCTTTAGATGATTTTAATTCTTGGAATAAAAAGTTATTATCACTAGATCCAAGTACTCAACAATCTTTTATATTAAAAGAGATAAACAAAATATCAAAAACAATTCCAAAAACTTTATTAAAAAATAAAAAAATAATAACTAATGAGTGAATTAACAAAATTATCAGCGAGTAGAATAAAAACAGCTCAGACTTGTTCCTGGACTTATTGGTGCAATTATAAATTAAAACTCCCTCAAGCAGGAAATGATGGGTCAAGCAGGGGAACCATATGCCACAATATTTTTGAACTACTCGGAGATAAGCATAAGGCTGAGTTTAATAAAATAATAAAAGAGGGAACGATATGGAATACGAAAGTTGTTGCCGCTCAAGTGAAAGAGGAGTCTGAAGAGTTGAATGTAAGTGATCAAGAAAATTTGCAGCTTATAGATGAAATGATCGTTGCTGGACTTAGGTGTGATTTTTTTGGAGATACAGAAGAAAAGCCTGAAGAAGCAGAGTCGGAAAGATTTTTTGATCTAGAGATAGACAAGCCTGAAAAGGGTATTCGCTATGCAGTTAGAGGGTATATAGACAAACTATTTAAATATAAAGATAATTCTGTAATAATTAGAGACTTCAAAAGTAGCAAGCAAGTGTTTAAAGGGAAAGAAATAACGGATAATTTACAAAATCTAATATACTCTTTAGCGGTGAAACACTTAATGCCAGAAACAGAACCTCAGAGTGAATTTATATTCTTAAGATTCGACCTGGATAAAGATGTTTTAGGAGAGAGGGGCAAAGGTTATGTCAAGATGGATAAAATTAGCGAAGAAGAACTTGAAGGTTTTGAGTATCAATTAACCGAATTTCAAAAATATATAGACAGCTTTGATGAAGAGTGTGCGAAATCTAATTTCGCAGCCAAACAAGATTACCCAAAAGACGGAACCTTCGGGGGTCCTTTAGCTTGTGGAAAAGATGGGTTCAAAATGTCCTATGGCCAGCCGGTTCTAGATAAGTTAGGGGAGCCGATTAAAGCCTTTATTTGTCCATACAGAAAGCCTATGGAATACTATGTATTAAAAGACAAAGATGACAAAATATTAAAAAGTGCATTCGTAGAGAAAAAAGATTCGCTTGAAGCTAAATCTGAAGAGGGAGAAAAAATTGTCAAAATGAACTACGAAGGCTGCCCTCATTGGCAAAACAAAGTTAAAATAGATGATTTTCTCGATGGATAAGTTTGACGCAGCAGGACTTATTATTAGGTTAGGTGAACTTGTTTTACTTGGCAAAAGATCAAAGGTTTGTGAAAACTTAAAGGGGTATTGGTCTATGCCGTGCGGAGCTATAGAGAAAGGAGAAACGCCTCTTGAGTGTTGCGAAAGAGAGTTCAAGGAAGAGACGGGGGTAAGCGTAACGGGCGAAATAAAATATTTAAACTCTTTTTCAATGGAGAATGGAGGAAAATTTTATGCATATTATAGCGATATAAAAGCATTGATTTTTCCAAGTAGTAGTGCGGTAGACGCAGTGGAACATGAAGAGTGGGGGTTTTTTAAGATACAGGAAAACGCTCTACCTTGTCCAATGACGAAAGAAACAAGAAAAACAATTTTAAAATTAAAATGAAAAAAATAATAGTAACAGGAGTCACAGGTCAAGACGGAAGTCATATGGTTGATTATTTATTAAAAAATACTAGCCATGAAATATATGGCTCAGCAAGAAGGTTGAGTGTTAAAAATCATGAAAACATTCTGCACCTAGAAAATGAGTCGCGATTTCATCTAATTGATATGGATTTGAATGATGCACATAGCATGCGCGATGTAATATTGGATATTCAGCCAGACTACTTTATAAATTTCGCAGCGCAATCTTTTGTTGCAGGCAGTTGGAATTATCCGATTCAAACATGGGACACAGATGCTAATGCTGTACTACACATTCTTGAATCTATTCGTCGATTCGCGCCGCAATGTAGATTTTACAATGCCGGATCAAGTGAAGAATTTGGAGATGTCATTTATTCACCCCAAAATGAAGAGCACCCACTTCGACCTCAATCGCCTTATGGTGCCGCAAAATGCGGGGCCAGACATATTGTTCGCGTATACAGAGAGTCTTATAAAATATACGCCATTCAAGGTTGGCTGTTTAATCACGAAGGCAATCGAAGGGGTCTTGATTTTGTAACTCGAAAAATAACTCACACAATTGCTAGAATTAAAATTGCTATAGAGAAAGGTCAAGAATTACCCATATTAAAGCTTGGAAATATAGAGGCCCAAAGAGATTGGAGTGACGCAGAGGATTTTATGGAAGGGGTTTGGCTAATGCTTAACCAGAAAACGCCAAAAAATTATGTGCTTGGAAGTGGAGAAATGCACACAGTTAGAGAATTCCTTAATGAATCCTTAAACAATGCAAACATTCAATTCGAAACTTCTGGAACCGAAGTCGAAGAAAAGTATCATACGACTGACGGAAGATTAATTTTTGAAGTTGACCCTAAATTTTACAGACCTGCAGAAGTTCACGAACTATGCGGAGATCCATCTCTTGCGGAAAAAGAAATGGGATGGAAGAGAAAAACGGACTTTGCCGGACTTGTCAAAAAAATGTATCAAAGTGATTACATGCTTCTAACAAGGCAAAAATAAACAAAATTCGTGTAATTAATATCTATGGAAAAACAAAACAACAATTTCTCAGATAGAGTTTTAAACGCGTTAAAGCAAAAAGTCATTGCTCACAATTTTAAATATGCTCAAAAAACAACGCTTTCTCAATTACAAAAAGTATATCGTCGCGGATCGGAAATGTTCGGCGAGTTTGGTCGGCCGGGTAAATCTCGAGGCCAATGGGCCATCGCCAGGGTAAATATGTTCTTAAAAATGATTCAAGGATCAAGCGTTAAGGATAGCTATCGCAAAGCAGATCAAGATATTGCTAAAGCGGGAATAATTGTCGATGACGGGATTCGAGAGGAGTCTAAATTGTTTAACGAAGAAGATTTAATTAAAGCTAAACTTGATATAAAAAATTACCAACTCCAAGAAGACCCAAGTTTCACGAATGAAATGTGGAGCACTATATTTATTGAGACTGATGAACTCGGATTTGAAGAATATATCGACGAAGAGAGTTGGGCTGCAGAAAAAAATAAAGGCAAAAAATTAAATAAACCATTCAGAACATCTAAAGGCCCTAAGAAATTTTCGGTTTATGTAAAGAATGAAAAAGGGAATGTTGTAAAAGTTAATTTCGGCGACCCAAATATGGAAATTAAACGAGACGATCCCGCTCGCAGAAAAAGTTTTAGAGCTAGACATAATTGCGAAAACCCTGGCCCCAAAACAAAAGCTCGCTATTGGAGCTGTAAAATGTGGTCCAAAAAAAGCGTTACGAAAATGACCAAGGGTGAAGAAGCGGAAAGCGAAACCGAAGAAGAGGTAGAAGAGGTTATTGAAGCTAAAAATGGGCTTTGGGATAATATTAGAAAAAAGAAAAAAAGGATGGGTAAAAAATATAAAGCCGCAAAACCTGGAGACAAAGATCGTCCAAGTAAAGAGGCCTGGAAAAAAGCTCAATCTAAAAAAATGAAAAAAGATTACGCAGCAGAAGATGAATTTAAACCCCATATGATGTATGACCCAAAAACAGGAAAAGCTTATAAAGCTAAAACCATGGAAGATCATTTAAAAATGAAGAAAATGGGATATACTCACGAGAAGCCCAAGGCTTAAAACTTTAACAACTTAAAACCCTAAAACCCCGCTTTATTCTGGCGGGGTTTTTTTGGCACGATTATAGCAAATATAGTATTGCAAACCCAATAATGCGGTCATTATTGGGACAAACTTACACACTACATACAAACAACAATTAAAACAAGGAGACAATATGTCATATTATATTAAAAACAATAATTCTTTAGATTCATTTTTTAATTCTTTATTAGATGATATCTACTATGAAGATTTAAACCCTAAAAGAAAATCCAACATTATAAAAGAAGAAGATCATATCTTAATTCAAATTGAAGCAGTAGGATTAAATAAAAAAGATATAGATATACAAGTAAAAGAAAATATATTACATGTATCATACGAAAACAAAATAAAAGATGATACAAAATATTCACAGCAACAAATATCATTTGGTTCTTTTGAAAATAAATACAAACTACAAAACGACATGGATTCAAAAAATGTATCCGCAACCATGAATAATGGATTATTGAATATAAAAATACCTAAAATTAAAAACAAAACAAGTTCAAGAATAAAAATAACTTGACATTCACTAGAATATAGTATATAATATGGTTCTTTAATATTATGAAGACAACAAAATTAATTATCACAGCCCTCTTGGGGCTTTTTATTAACGTCGCTTCTGCGGAGAGTTTTTCTCTAGGAACAAAATACGCTTCCGATTATTTTTATAGAGGAACACTTCAAGCGGAGGAGTCTATCCAGGCTAACCTCGGAGTTAGCGGACAAGTTTCTGGCTTAAATTATTCTGCAGGAGCATTCACAAATCAGTCTGTTGATGCGGGAGTAGATTCCTACATTCTTAACGGAGGAATTTCCAAAAGCTTTTTGGACTCAATTCTTAATACTTATGTGGGATTAAATCATGTAGAGAATGTTTCTGGAGAAGCGCTCTTGGAGGCGAATATTGGAATCTCGCTTAATACGGTCTTAAATCCGAAATTGAGTTTCTTTAGAAGTTTGGATGATTCATTATACACTTCTGAATTATCTGTTTCGCACGATTTTGATTTGGGAGTTTGTAACTTAGGGGCTTCTGCTTCACTAGGAAACACAGATCTCTCAAACACTCTTGACAACACTTACTATACTGCGGGAGTTACAGCTTCTAAATCTCTAGGAGAAAAAGCTTCTCTTGGGATTAATTTGGTGAGAGTTGACTCAGAAACGATTAGTGCTGAATACGTGGTCGGATTGGGAATCTCAACACAATTCTAACTTATAAAATTATGAAAAATACAATCGATACGATTAAATCATATGCAGGAGGCGTTACAAGCGTGCTTCTGTCAATCATCGGCCTTTTGGTCGTAGCTCAAGTCGTCTTTGGCGAGGGAGCTCCTATTAACGTAATCGGCAATCTACAGGATGTCGTAACAGGATTTGTTGGTCAAGGCGCCTCACTAGCAGGGATAATCACCCTACTCTTGTTGGTCGCGCTACTAAAACCTAATGCAAATAAAGGTTAGGTCAACCGATCATTAAACAATCTAGCCGCCTTAGGGCGGCTTTTTTGTGTAAATATCTATACTTCTATTTAATATCTACCATGAAAAACAAAACATCAAGAAACTTATCATTAATTAGCTTAATACTTGGTTACGCAAGCTCTGCGGCATTTATTGCGTTAATAGTCTTAAATATAAGTGATAAAGAACCTAGGCTTAAGGCCAACTTGTTATTACCGAATGATAGCGTAATCGAAAGTAACGAAACAAAAACCGTGTATGTTGATAGGTTCATCGCTAACCATTCGGACGGATTAAGTAAAGATTGGCATTACCGCAAAAACGAATTTTCAAGAAATGATAAAATCACTGCTGTCATTGGGAGCGATGATGATATTGTTTATGTTGATAATGATGATCGCCATCTTCGCTTGGGTGGAGACAATCGTGGTGGCGCTTTTGGAGGTAACGGAGGAAACGGCAGATTTCGTGGAGGTCGTGACCGAGTTGCGATTGACGACGATGTGGATGTGGGGTTATTGGATCGTAGGCTAGCTACTCTCGATGATGACGAACTAGTTATTATTGAAGATAATGATGATGGTTTAGTGGCTCGATTGGATCGCAAGGATATTGGTTTGGATCGTGGTGGAAATGACCGAGTCAATGTCGGCAATTTCGTACCAGATGCACGCCGCAGGAATTTTAACGATGAAGAATTGGGGGTAGTTGGAGATTTCGACAAAGACGGCGCCGGTTTTGGAAAGGGCACAATACCTGGAGTTGGTAAAGGTTCCGAAATTTATGCTTATAATTTTCCTTCTCAAGGGGTCGGTGCAGGCATAGGTAGTCCAGCAGTAGGTGCCGCTGCAGGTTTTGCGGGGCTGGGCGCTGGCATTGGCCAAGCGGTCATGAATGGTCAGGCGGTTCCAGCGTTAGGGGGAGTGGGGACCTATTTAGATAGTCAAACCAAAGGTATGGGCGGGCCTGCACTTTCGGTTATTCCTGGAGTTTCTGGTGGGCTTGCAGGTTTAGTTGGGGGCGCCGGAGCAGGAGCGGCTGCGGGTTTGAAATCTGGAAGAGTATCCTTTCTTAACTCACCTAAAGCAGGTTACGGCAACGGTAATAACTTGGGTAATCGAAAATTCGACCATTTACCTGAAAATGGATCATTGCATATCATGATTCACGTAGACGGAAGCGGAAGTATATTAAAGACGAGAAAGCGGCTCGAAGTAATGAAGGATACATTGTTAAAAACTGCTTTACTACCTTACTACAACAATGATGAATCTCTTTATTCAAGAAGAGTTACAATTGTAGATAGCTCAGGAGAAAGAACTTTAAAATTTTTCGCTAAGGCTGCAGAAAAAGACAATGTGTTAGCTTTTGTTTTTCAAGACGAAGCTCAGCCAGATTATCATTTGCCGAATTTCAACGAAAAGCCAGAAGATTCATATAAAACAGACCTAAACCTATTAAAATCCGACTTGAATGCATACAAAGGACTCTATAGAGGGGTGATGTTTCAGGTTGGGGAAAAGGTTTTCTCCAAATCTTTTAAGGAGTTTGTGGAAAATGCTTGGCAAGGAAAAGATTACTTAAAAGACTTGAATTTAAAAAAATATCACTGGAAAGAAAACAAGTCGAATATAAACAATAAGAAAGGTGTGGTTTTTATTGATGAATATAATGCAAAAATCGACGGATCGCCAGAATATTATCTTGACTTGATTTTTAAAGCTAGTGAAAAAGCGGGAATAAATCTAGACTCCTACCAAGGAGGACTTAGAGACGGAAAACATTTGCAAGATTAGACTGGGGGTATTATGAAAAATTTAGTTTTATTAATTTTATCATCTTTATTTTGTTCTGGAGATGTTTTATATTTTAATGATGGAAATAATATTAGAGGGGAAATAATAGAATCGAACAGCACGCATGTTGTTGTCAAAAGAAAAGATGACTTCCAACTTTTTAGAATACCTCTTAAACTATTAACAAAAGACAATCAAGCTTATGTGAAAAATAACTTCGCCCCAGGTCACGAAAATTTACCAAAATTTAAAAAACCATTATCCGATCAAGATTTAATTAAAAATTCAAGGTACATAGATCAACTAATCGAAAATAAATTAAGATCTTATAATCAAAGACCTAATAAAGAAATTAATGATTCTTCGTTTTCTAGAAGAGCGTATCTAAAAATAATAGGCAGAACACCTTCTTACAAGGAAGTGAATAGCTTTATCGAAAATAGAGACAAGAATAAAAGAACAAAACTCATAGACGATTTATTGGCTAGCGAGGGATACAATAGTCATTGGTTTAACTTTTGGGCAGATATATTAAGATTAAAAGATAGATTAACTAATAGAATATCAGGAATTCCATATAAAAATTATGTCAAACAATTTATATCTGAAAATAGACCATATGATAAATGGGTAAGAGAAATGCTCTCTTCTTCTGGCCCTGTATGGAAGAAAGGTAGTGAAGGGGTAGGTTATTTTGCAAGAGATGCAGGTATGCCTTTAGATAATATGGCTAACACCGTCCGAATCTTCCTTGGCACAAGTTTAGAATGCGCGCAATGCCACGATCATCCATTTGATAGATGGACACAAAAAGAATTTTATGAGATGGCTGCGTTTACCAGTGGTTCTACAAATCTTAGAAGAAAAGGGGTTGACAATCTCAACCAATTCAATAAACTAGTCAGAGAAGAACAGAAAAGGTTGGAGGAAGCTGGGGAGCCTCAAAAAGTACCTCAAGTTAGAAATGCTTCAAGGTCA
>Ga0181417_1000219_pt1 | contig 19448 bp, 29 predicted proteins | sample 40SPOviralmetaG_FD_130142 | JGI IMG/M metagenome (GOLD analysis project Ga0181417, IMG submission 130142) | Marine viral communities from the oligotrophic San Pedro Time Series (SPOT) site, San Pedro Channel, CA, USA - 40 SPOT_SRF_2013-02-13 | ecosystem: Environmental > Aquatic > Marine > Strait...
AAAGAATTACCTAAAACATTTTCTAGCGCACCAACATTAGCACCTTCAGATCTACTCACCTGAGCGTTCATTGCGTTTCTATATTCGTTAGCTTGTAAAAGTCGATCATCACGATCTTTATTCATTTTACCAGTAACAAAACTATTAGTTGCTTTTGCCATTAAATTTTAGTGTTTTAACCATTTAGATTTACCTCTCATTACTTGAGTAAATTCTTCTAATTTAATATTTGATAATCTTATCTTAGCGTTTCTAAGCGCTGCTCTTCTGTCTTTCTTAAATCTTTGTACTATGTTATCAGCTATATTAGCTCTGTTAGCTAATAGATTATATGATATGCTTAAGTACATTGCTTCTTCTGCCATCTTGGGTACTCTAGTGTCTAGATCGTAAGCTAAGCCATCAGATATGTATTCTATAACTATTAACTTATTAACTAAATTACTAGAAAAAGTAAACTTACCTTCTCTTTCATTTATACCAAACCAACCATTACTATTAGCGTATTGTGGATTAATACCATATAAAGCACCCCAGTTCCAAGGACCGCTTCCAACTCCATAGTCTTCAAACATATAACCGTTGTCAACCCAGTTTTGATACCATGAAGAATTTATTAAAGCTTGATTAGCTTCTTGCCATCTTTCGACTGTTATAGAAGTTCCCTCTAAGTTTTCTCCAAAACTATCTTGAGTTGGTAAACCTGCATCGTCTTGTAATAATTTAGTGTAAGGGTTTGTTGTTAAGTTATTGTTTGGATACAAAGGTCGTTTAACACCCATTGAATCAATGTAACATAAACTTACATAATTAACGTAGTCTTGTGGCATTACTAAAGATAAGCTTTCAGGTACTGTAAGCTCTTGTGATTTAATACTTTTTAAAGTATCATAGCTAAATTCTTGTAAAGATCTTTTTGCAAAAAACAATACATCAGATTTTTTAGCTGTTTGAATTATTTTACCATCACCTACATAACCCACCATGTAGTTATTAATTATATCGTTAAGTTTAACGTATTTGTAACTTCCATAGTTTTCTTCTACTGCATCTCCAATAGCTTCTTCTTGTATTGTATTAGCGTATTGACCTCCGTCTAATACTTTTAGCTGTACAATTATAAATAAGTTATTTGCAGGAGCCGCGTTAAAAGTTATAGTGTTATTAACTACGCTATATTGTAAAACATATTCAGACCATGTGCCAGGAACTCCTGTCGTGCTAGTGTATATTTTAAAATTATTTAAAGTATATTCAGCAATTATTGGATTCCAATTACCAAATACTAAGTCTGTATCAAACGTAGTAACAAAAGGTCCTGTAGTTCCGTTACCTCTGAAACCTTGAGATCCTTGATAATACTGTTGATTTGTTTCAGTTATTGCCATGTTTTATTAAGATTTTATATTTTGTTCTACCTCTTGCGCCTCTGCAGCAGCTGATTGTATTATTGTAGGATCATTTATTATTAATCCACAGTATTTTAATATACCTATTATTAAGTTTGTTTGCTCTGATATGTCTAATTCAAAGTTAACAGATGCGCCAGAAAATACGTATTGGCCTAAGCTACCAGTAGTAAACTTCCACTCTGGTGCCACTGGTGTAAACAGAGCGTTTACATTTAAAGCATTTGGCTGAGGGCTAACTTTTATAAGTACAGAATTGTTCGGCCCAGTACCTGTCGTGCATAAAGGATATTGCATAGTTGGAGCTGTCAATGTAGATCTTGTGATCTTAGAAAAATCACTTTGACTAGCTAGCTCAGTAATAGAATCATACTGAGGGTTTGTTGTATTGTATGTAGATATTATTTCACCTAATTTAAATATAGTTCCAGCTCCTGTATATTCCCAACCTAGGATACCAGCGCCTGCGTTATAAGTAAATGAAGCTGTTCTTTCAAAAGGATATAGTTTATATGAAATGTCTTTAAACATGTTAAAAAACTCTGTATCGTTTTGAGTATTATTTTGATTTTGACGGTTTACTTGGTTTCCATCTGGAAAATATGATTCAAATATTTCGTCTTGAACTAAAGTAGCTAAGCTATTAAACTCTGCTGGAGTTACATAACCTCTTTGCTCTTTGTTTAATATGTACAAGACTGTTGTATATACTGTATTTATATTTACCATTGTTTTTTTTTATTATAATATTGGGCCCGAGTAAACGAGCCCTATATTAGTATCACTTGTTTTTATAGTTTTTTATCTATAGATCTATAAACTTCTACACCTTCGTCAGTTTTTAACCACGCGGCAAAAGCTGAATAAGGATTTTCATCAAAAGGAACATTCATTAATTTTCTGTCATTTGTTCCCCACGTAAAAGATCTTTGATCTCCAGATATTTTTATTATACCCATTTCAACAGCTCTGATCGCAAAGTTTCTAAGTTGTACATTTTCATCGTTAGCTAATGATATAAATAACTCAGGGTTATTTCTAGCAAATAATATTACATCTCTTTTTATTTCTTTAGATGACATGTCATTTACTTTAGAACCTAACTCAACTCTTAGTATTGCTTCAGCAAAATCAACCTCCATAGTCATGGCTGAGTTCATTGCTTCTACTTGACTGTTCAAAGTGTCTAACTCGTCTACAGCTTCTTCTACAGCGCTATATTCTTCATATGCTTTACCTTTTAAAGGGTGATATAAAGATAATAATTTTTGTAAGTTTTGTTTAGATTTATCTACCTTCAAAGTACCATTGTCAAAACGTATGTGGCCCATTGTGCACTCTCCACTTTGCTCATCAACTAATGGTGAGTCTTGATTAGTAGCATATTTTAATTCTCTTTGTTTTCCAGTTTTTTCATCAAAATAAAGCAACGCATGCTTTCTAGTGTGTTTACCTGGTATAGTATATGTTAAAGGTGTTTTATTACCTTTAAGAAAATATACTCTATCTTTTATTTCCCAACTTGGTTTAGCTGGTTTTGTTGGTGCAGTTTTTACCGCTACCTCTTGAGTTGCAACCTCAACAGTTTCTGCTTGAGCTTTTTTAGCCATAATATAATATAATTAAATAGTTTATAAAAGTAATAATTACCCCCGTTGATATAACGAGGGTAAGAATTACATTTGTTGAATCAATTAGATTCCTCTGAATAATACAAAGTTGTTAGCAGCTTGAGTTACTAAACATCTTTCTGATAGGAAGTTTACTTCCATAGCATCAAGAGTTGAAGTCATTGCTCCACCTGCAGAACCAGTTAACCATGATTTCATTCTTCTATCATCAGCTTGAGACGCTCTGTATCTTACGTGTAAGAAAGGTCTTCTGATGTTAGTTCCTAAAATTTGATCGTATACTGTTGAAGTTCCAGCTGGTACTAATACACCTTCGATTGAGTTGATACCTACGATACCACCTCTTGTAGAAGCGTCATTTAAGTATTTCCAATCAGTTTTGTAAAAGTCGTAAGAACCTCTTCTGAATCCTGAGAATCCAAGGTTTAAAGCCATTTCTTCTGAATTTTCAAATAAACCAAAAGCAGTTCCTCCAGCGAATCCACCAGAGATGCTTGCTAGCATATCATCAAAATCTAAAGAAGTTTGTCTTTGTAAGAAAAGCATGTTTTCTTCAATTGCTCCTTGAGTATCTAAGTTTTTAAGAATTGCATCAAATTCATCAAGACCTGCGGCAGCAGTAAATCCTGTTTGTACATTTCCTCTAGACTGTATAGCAGCAAATAAACCTTCTGAACCTGGGCTAAGATTAATAGCAGCTTGGTTACCTACTTGGTTAAATTCTGCTTCAACCATACTCATTTCTAAGTAATCTTCGAAACGTAGTCTAGTTTCAGACTCAGCTTTTAAGTACCATAAGTACCCAGAAGTTCCGTCTTCAGTTGCAACTTCTACCCAACCGATTTGTGCCATATCAGAACCATTAACTACGTATTGGCTTCTTAGGATAATTGGTGAGTTAGAAAATTGAGTTAATACTGGATCTACAGATATTCTAGCTTGGTTTTGACCTGCAGCAGCAAAAGCACCGTTCATGCTTTGACCTTTTTGGTAATCAGAACCATATACAAATATCTTAACTCCAACACCTACAGCAGCAGCTGCTATTTGAACATTGTCAAATGGTTGGAAAACGATAGCTCCAGCAGCAATACCAGAACCAGCGTAAGCGCCTGAATCAGTAACAATACCTTTTGATTCAGCTCCTGTAGCAGGGTTTAAAACAACGATAGTATCATTAATTGACATTGTGTTTACAGCAGGTGCTTGTACAGTAATAGTACTTGAAGTACCAGCAGCGTTAACTACAAGAACTCCAGAGTAAGAGATATGTAATCTATTTTGCTCAGACCAAATTACTTGATCAGATGACATTGGCATTTCAGCGCCAACCATTCTTAAGAATCCAGATAACGTTCTGTTTCCATAACGCTCTACTTCTTGTTCGTAAATTTCAGGTAAATATTGTTGTGCAAAAGTATTTGTGTTTCCAGCTGTTCCAGCGTTAAACTGCAAATAATTGCTATTCAATATCTCCTGTGTTCCTGAAGGGATTAACCCTCCAAATTGTGGATTTAAAGCCATTTTTGTTAGTTTTTTTTAGTTAAATTTTCTTGTTTTTATTTTTAGTTTTGTAGAGTCAGCACCACTAATAGCTTTCACTTTCATACCGTTAATAAATACTTCACCTTGAGATTTTCTAGCTTGAGAATCTACAGGGTTTTTAGACTTAGTAACAACGTCTTTAATAGCATCAGCTTTTCCTTGCTCATAAAAATGAGCTGCGATCCTGTCTACATTGTCAGCAGCGTACATAGCTTTGTGATAACCTTTCGTATCTTTAACATTACCTTCTGTGTCTAGGAACTTCCCAACTAGGTTATTAATGTTTGATTGGTTTTCAGCAACTTTATCTTTATTTTGAATGTTGTACTTATAATTTGTTTCACCAACCTTAATATCGAAACCTTCGAAATCGTTGTTAAAAAGTTCTTTAGTACTTTCTTTAAATTTAGCGTGTTGTTGCTCAGCTGTTTCTTGCTGCTTGTTATAGCGATTGAAAAAGTCCATAGCTTTTTGTTGGTCCTGAGTTACGCCGGGTCTCAACTTGATTTCGTCGTAATATTTCTTTTTCGTTTCCTCTAAAAAGTTTTTTGCTTTTGCAATCTCTTCTTTTTTAGCGAGTTTCTTTTTACGGACGTCACGCTCCTCGTCCAAGTCTTCATCAAATGAAAAATTATCTTCCATGATAAATCCTATTTCTTCCTCGTTTAAATGAGGTTTAGCTTTTTTATAGTATTCTTTTAATAAAGTATTTTCATCAACGCTACTATAATCGGCATTTAATCTTGTATAATCTTCTATAGTTCCACCAGTTTCTTCCATAAACGAAACTAATTTTTCTATATTTTCAGGTAACTTTTTGCCTAATATTCTTTCGTCTTGTATAGCTTTTGTTACTTCTTTTTCAACTTCTTTAACTTCAGCTTCAGTTACTTCTTTGATCGGAGAAAACCCTTCAGCAGTCTCGTTGGACTCTTGTACAGGTTCTCCCACCTCTGCGCTATCTCCGGATGGTTTTTCCACAGGTACTTCCTTTGTTTCTCCGATTTGAATGGCATCTTCTTTAGGTATTGTTACTTTAGTTACTTCAGGTGCTGTTTCAATCAAAGGTTCTTTTATGTTAACTTTAATTGGCTCATCACTTTGTTTTGTTAATTTTTTAGGTGTTTTCTTTTTAGACTTTATTTTAAAGTCACCTTCCTGTTTAACAGGTTCATTTGTTTTTGTTTCTGACATAATATAATATAATTAAATAATTAAATAATTAAGCAAAAGCTTGCATGTCCATACCGTCTTTTTCTTCAAAGTTTATAGGTGGATCATCATTTTGTCTTTGTGCTATTAATTCACTTTGTTGCGTGCCTTCCATTTTAATACGCTTATCTTTACGATCTTCAATTTCTTGTTCTTTTTGTTTTTGAGCTTGAGCTTCTATCTTTTTTAATTCTAAGTCAAACTTATGTTGCATTTGCATTTTTTGCTGATCTAATTGGTGAGCAGTGTTCATGCGTTGTATTTCCATTTGATTTTTTGCTTGCTCTATTTTTACTGTAGCTCCAGATATAGCTTCTTGTTTTTGAACTTCAGCCATTGCTGTTTTTTCTGCTGCTTGAGCTTGAGCATCTGCTTGAGCTTTAATATTAGCTTGTTGGTTTTCTTGATCTTGCTTACTTTTTGCTTTACGTTTTATTTTAAGCATTTGGTTAGCTAATTTAAGATTTTTTATTTGTCTTAAATCTATAGCGTCTTCTAAATCAATACCACCTTTTTGTAAAGCAACCTGTATGTTTTGCTCTAATTGTTGTTGCTCTTCTTCGTCTGGTTCTAATTCTAAAAATATACCAAAGTCATGTAAGTTTAAATTAGATACTTCAATTAAAGTATTTACGTTGTAATTAGATATAGAGTTTTGTAACGAAGCAGCAGTCAATGGAAACTCTAAAGCATCAGCTATTTTTAAAGCTATGTTTTCTGCTATTATAAGACTTATATATAAACTAGATTGCTTTATGTGTCTTGTAGCAACATTAGACGCGTTAGCCGCTATCTTTTGTAATCCTACTAACGTTTGTTTGTCTGGTGTACTACCATCACGAGCTTCATTAAGTCCGGTTACATCACGTATCATTTGTAAATAATATTGATATGTATTAATAAGACTTTGAATTTTTTGTTGACCACTAGAGCTACTAAGTTCTTGTATTGGAACTTTACCAGCGTTCATGTCACCATCTTGTGTAAGTGATCTACCAACAATACTACCAGTTTGGAAGTACATGTTAAGTGCTTCTGCTGGATTATAATTTGTACCATTACCTAAATCAACCTCTGCTAAACCATCCATATCTAAATAAACACCGTCTGGTACTATTCTAGACATAACTTGTTGTAGCTTTAAATGTGTTAATTGAATCATATCAGCAAAACCTATACATTTACTAACTAATGATTCTATTCTGCCTTTGTATATTCTAGGCGCACATATAGCATAATTCATTTTAACCTTTGTAGTATCTGCCGTAGGTCTTGACATGTTTTCTGCAAGTTCCCACTTTAACATAGTATCAGTGCCTAAAACTTTAGCACCGCTATATAAAACTTCTATAGATCTTGATACTCTTTCAAAGTTTTCATTTTCTGGTGGATTAAATGTATCTGGCTTTTCTAAAGCTTTCATTAACCCTTGTTCTGTTTGTTTAATTTTAAATACTTGGTTGTGATATGTTTTGTAATCAAAGTATAAAACTTGAACAGTGTTTTCATCATAATCACCCCAACCAGTAACGTAAGATCTGTTACCTGGCATTGCTTGTATTCTTTTTAATTCTTCTTCAGTAATATCTGGAAACTCTTTTTTAAGTTCAGGTATTGTTATAGCTTTTAGTTCACCAACATAATATATGTCTTCAAAGTTAGGATCTTCAGAATATGAATATACCATATAAGCAGGATCTACGTAGTCAACTGTAATTCCTTCAGCTGTATTGAAATTAGTTTTAGCAGCACCAATACCACAAACAGTTAAGTCCATGTTTATTCTACGTTTAACTAAATCATACTTGTTTTGAGCTAAAACAGTAGATATAGCTTCTTCTTCTGCTATTTCAATTGACTGCTTATAACTAAGTTGCATATGTAATTCTAACTCTTCTGCTGTTTCTGGTATTATATCTTTGTTAGGGCTTTGATATAAATCAATACCTAATGTTGAGTTTAAAGAATCTAAATATTCTTTAGCTACCATATCTTCTTGTAGTCTTGAAGCGTACTCTGTTCTTTTCTTTATAGATTCAGGGTCTTGAGCGTAAGCTTTTATATCATAACTTTTATTTGATATACCATTGACAACTATATCAACAAACTTAGATAATATAGGAACTGGCTTCCAGTCTAAATTAAGATAAGACAAATCACCATTAATAGATAATTCATCTTTGTATTTTTGTATACTTTGTTCACCACGAGCGTACAGTCTTAATTGGTGAAATTGATTCCAATTAGTTAAATATCTGTTACCAGAAGTTCTGCCTTGACCAAACCACTCATATTCTATCGCCATAGCAACTTGACTTCCGTATTCCAAACTTGCTTTTTCAGCATCACTTACTACTTGACTAGGGAAAGCACTGTTTGTGTTAGTATATATATTCATTTAACTTATAATTTTTGATGTAGTTCCTTGATTGTTGTATTTTTTAATACCTAAATCTATTGCTTTTAATTCAATTTTATTGACTGGTGAATACCTATGTTTGTTGCAAGCCATTAAAGCTAGACCTGAACTAATAGAAGCATCATGCGATGTTCTATTGTTTATATTAAATTGAGCCCAGTCTTCTAATGTTCTTTGAAAATAAGTGTCACCATAGCCTGTTTCTCTTTTTCCAACAAAGTTTTCTATATATGTTTCTATAGCAGAAGCGTGAGCTTGTTTTATGTCTTCACTAGAGTTAGGTATTCCGCCTATTTCTTTTTCTGTTATAGATAATTTGTTTCTTTTTTTATCAGGTCTGTTCATAGCAAAACCTCTGTAACCTCTACGTTTAAAATAGTAAAGTAATCTAGGTTTGTTATTTTCTGCTAATATTGGCATACCATAAAATACGCAAGCCATAAGCACATCTTCAAAAAATATTTCAGCCGTTTGAGGGCGAGCGATATATTCTAAGAAAAAATGATTTGGTGGTACCTCTTCCATGCTAAACTTAGTTAGACCATGTAAAGAACCATTAGAACCTCTTTTATCTACTGTACCTGATATATCATATGGATCACAACCAAAAGCGCCACAGTGTTCATTACCAGGATAATTAACACCATGTCTAATAAATCTTTTGTTTTGAAGGTGTACAGGTGGAACCCAAGTAATTAAAAATCTACCATCTTTGTTTGGCATAAAAATTACTTTACTATCTTTTTGTCCGTTTTCCCATTGAAAACTACCTTTAGTTACTTGCTTAAAGTTTTGTACATCTTCGTTAAAATCTATTTGTTGGTATATCTTTGTTAAATTAAATAAAGACATTTTAGATTCATCTCTAAACGCGTGTTTAGTTGTACGAGGAAACTGTCTATAAAATTCATTTAATCCGTCTTGATCATCTTTAAGACCCTCTACTTCATTATTCCAGTATTCAATAACCCCAAGTTTGATTGGCGTTCCATGAGGTCCATACACTTTTTTTGATGGTGTGTCGAAGACAGGGTAGCCATAAGAATCAATGTATCCCTCGTAATTCCATTCCATAGGAATGAACAAAGAATAGAGTCCTGAACGAGTTTGTCCATTGGCGTTTCTTTTTGTAACGTCTGAGTCATCATATAATTTTTTAAAATTTCTACCACCTTTATCTAAAGCGTTCGATGTTGATCCCATCATACACTTACCAATTACTCTACTACCTAATCTAAGGGTGGTTTTCGTAACACGCCAGTTGTTGAGGATGTTGTTGGGCCTTTCCCACTTCCCCGACTCATCGTGGACGAGGAGCCTGAGTTTCTCCCCATCGTAGGCGTTATCGCCTGTGTTCTTCCAGTCGATCGTGGTGTCCAAACCCGAGAGGGCTTCACCGGCTTCACCAGTGGTTTTGACGATACTCCTTCTTGTGAACTTGGACGCGGGGACTCTGTAGGCAAGCTCGGTCTTTGGACGGTCCATTCCGTCCTGGATGGGCTTGAAAAAGAATGGATAATTAACGGATATTGGTACAACCTTGTCGGTAAACATCTTCTTAGCATCGGCGCCAGATTTGGACAAAATCCCAAAACGTGCGTCGGTTGATATGGTCGCCATGTTAACGCACTCTCCGGATGCCATAAACGAAAAGCCAGAACGTCTGTTCTTGAGATAGGACATACCGTAACACCTGGAGTCTGCAACACATGCGGCCCAGAATATGAAAAAGAGACGGTTGGCCTCTCTAAAATCTGGCTGCCCAACATCAATCTTGGACCACTGCAAGTACATATAATGAGTGCCAGTAATGTAAGTAGGGATACTTTTGTTAAAGTACCAAAAACCTTCTTCTCTACGAGCAAATTCTTCATCAATGTAATCATACCATTTTTCTTTAAAGTCCTCTGGATATTCTCTCCAGTCAAACACTGTTTTTATTTTACTTAATACTTTAGGATATTCAAACCTAGTCCATTTGTTTTCTTCAAACTTATGAACATTGCTTTGTTTAGGTAAAGCTATTTTAAGATTTTGTATTTCATAAATCTCTCCAATTTGTCCAGTCTTAGATATAACAACCATATCATGGTCTTCGTTATATCCATACTCCCATTTTTTATACCTATTCATTCTACTAAGAATTTTAGGTTTAATATAATCAGGTAATATTTTATATAAATTTTGCTCGTACATTACTTAGATCTTCCTTCAGCAAAACCACGAAATGTAGTTTCTTTTTTAACTTCTTTAGGTTTATCTTCTAGCAAGTTTTTTTCTTCTTCAATACGATTAAGTATTTCAAAGCAATCAAATATAGCTAGCTTTTTTGTAGCTGCTGCATTTTTAAGTCTGTCAGCTGATATGTCATCGTCTGAATCTACTATAGGTTCTTTTGCAACCTTAATTAATTCCTCAACTGCTATTTGCCCAGCTTGGATTATATTCAACTTCGTTTCCTTCGTGTTCATATTTTATAACAATATCATTTGATTTCATACAATATAGTCTTTCCTTTTCTATTAAAAATTCCCACTCACCGTTAGGTGTATAACCTATAAGGTCACCTGGGTTAATTTTAAGCTTGTTTAAGGAGCTATTGCCATATTTTAATATACCAATAAGACTTGCTTCTTTATCTAACGTTAGATCGTCTTTGCTTTTTATAGGTTTTATAAAACACCTATCGCCAAAACTATTCCAACCGTTAGAATTTTTATATAAATATATTTGATCTAAAGCGCAAAAATAAAGATTATCTTTAAAAAAAGATCTGCTTTTTTTCTTTTTACCTTTCATATCATAAAAAGTTCTAAATACATTTTGATGTATAACAACAATATCACCAGCTTTAATATCAAGATTAAAAGCTAAAGGTGTTTTAATAACTTTAGCTAATCTATTTACAAATTTAAAACTTTCAATTTTAGTATTTAAAACAAGACTTTTACCGCCTATGTCTACTGTATTACTGTATTTATCCCCTAAAGGTTCTACAATAAAATCATACAAACTTTTCATTAATACTCTAAATCATATTCAACTGATATTGCCATGTTAGAATTAAATTTTTTCCATGGCAATACCTCGTTGTTTTTTTTGATGTGTATATTATAAGAATTGTCAGCATCTTCAAATAGTATATGAGAAATTTCATGACCACCATAAACTTGTTGACCAACAGCGTAATGCATTGCGTCATTTTTATAGTCTGATCCAATGCTAATTTTTCTAATATTATTTTGCATCTTCTTCTACTATGTCTTCGTAACTTCCATCTTGTAGATTGATGTTAATTTGACCGTACTCTTCTTCTAATTCTTTTTTAGTAGAATCAATTTCTTTGCTTAAAGCTTCGATTTCTTTTGATACGTTACTTTTTTGTACCTCAAGAACACCTACTGTTCTAAGCATTTCATTTAATTTACTTTGTTGTTCTTGCAATAATTTTAACTGTTCTTCAGTGATCATTGCTTTTACTGTTTCTTCTGATTTTTTCATTTAATTTAATTTAATTGTTAATTTACTCTTATTTATATAGTTACTTGTATATTACTTATTTACATATAATAACATCAGCTTCAGTTACTCCTGTTCCTAATGATGTTATAAAATCTACAGCAACTGGTAAAAATGATCCAGCCTGTACGCTTTCAAACGTTATTGATTGTGCTGCAACTGGCACTCCATCATTTACAGCAGTTATAACAGCTGTCGCGCCTCCAGCGCCACCGCCTGCTTCTACTACAGTAATAATATCACCAGGATTATAACCAGATCCAGCAGCTACAATAGCTAAAGATTGTATAACTCCACCTGTTTGTGTTATAGCTACAGTTAACCCTTGAGCCATATTATTAGAACATGTTGTCGCTGCGGTTACAGTACTATAAGCAGCACCTCCTGATGTTAAATCTAATGTTTTAACAGAAGCTAAACTTGTTCCTGCTACAATAACATTTATGTTACCTGTAGCACCCATGTATAATACAGAGCTGTTTAAATTGTTACCTAAAACACCTGTTTGGTTTTCAAAAATCCAAGCTGGTTTACCATCTGGAGTTCCTACTAAACCTGTTGAACGCATTGCTTTACCAGCTATACCATCACTTATTGGAAATTTACCCATTTTTTTATTTTTTACTTATTGATTTAAATTTTTCTGCGCCTCGCGAACCAAAATAAGCCACGTAGACTGTTGTTGTTAGAGTTTTTAATAAACTTATCCACTCTTGCTCTACTGTAAATGATAATGCTTCGTGGCTATCAACCCATATAAAAGCAATTGTCATTACAGATAAAAATATTAAAGACATTGGTCGTGTGTTTTTACTAAGCCATGAATCGCTTTTCATATCACTTTCCCAACGCTTACTTACTTCTTGCATTTCAATCATATCTTGTTCTAATAATTTTAATGCTTTTTCTTTATCCTCTACAGGTAGTACAGGATCTTTATGTATTAGGTTTTTTACTAAACCAAAAACTCCAGCATCGGGTAATACATCACCGGCTAGATCTAAAATACCTGGCGCAGCTTTACTTAAAAACGCACCGACTTTAGTTTGGTTAAATTTTTTTTTACTCATTATGATCTTCTATATGCTTCAGCTTCCCATGGTAAGTTTTTAGCACCTTCTTTCATGTCAGCTCTTGAATATGTTTTACCTTTCCAATAAACGTTTTCATTATCGTAGTCTAAATCACCACGTTCCATTTGCTCTATATGTATTTTCTCATGAGCAACAACCTCGTCTATTTGGCTTGGATTTAAATCTTTATTTACAATTATAGTACCATTATTATTGGCTTTACCCATAACATCATCTTCCATATCTATATGATAAATAGGAGTACTTTCTACTTTGTAAGGTGGGTTATTTAATTTAAAAGCCATATTAGTTTTTGTAAGGAAATATTTTATTTAATGCTCCTTTTCTAGCAGCACAACCACAGGGGATATTTAACCCCCTGCTCATTGTGTCTACTACTTTTTTAATACCAGTAGCTTTAGTAAACTTTTCTATATCGTCTCCTAAACCTTTGGATTTCATAAATTACGCTGTGTATGCAGCGCTAGTATAAGTTACATCTACTTGTGCAGTTGTAACTACAGTTCTACCTTGTGCTCCACTGATACTTGGTTGTTGTGGTACTTGAGCAACGCTTACTGGTGATCCTACAGTTGATACTACTCCTCCTGGATTAGCTGTAAGAGCTGCGTTTATAGCGTTTAATACGTCGTTAGCAGCTAAAGGTGCTAAGTGAGTTATTCTCCATTTTCTAGTTGCGTTAAGTGGGTTTTTTAAGAATACGTCTGTAGTAGTTGTACTTGCTGTTGCAATTCTTAATACGTCAGCAACTTCTATTAGAAGTTCATCTCCACCAGCCCCTGGTGTTGTTAAGTTAAATTTAATGTACTTTGCCATTTTTGTTAGTGTTAGTGTTAGTGTTAGTGTTAGTGTTTGGCTGAGGTTTTTACAGTCCTCTCTGTTTTATTTATGACCTGGTCCGCAATGCTTGATAGGTGATAATCTTGACATATCACAACAATGTTTAGACATAAACGATCCACCGCTAGCTCTTTTGTCTACTGGCATATCGTTCATCAAATCTTTTCTTTCTTGTTTGATTGACTCCATTTTTTTTATTTATTTAGTTAGTTTTTCTTTATTGTAAACGCTTTCCTGTTTTTTTATCAACAATAGGTTTAAGTTTACCAGTCTTTTTTTGAATTGACCTATGCAAGTGTTCTTTTTTATCCTCACGATCATGACTTAATGGTGAAACCATTTTAGTTGGTGCAGATTGATGGTGTCTTAGTTGTTGGTGTTTTCTCCAATACTCATCTGCTGATTGCGCGTTTGGATTACCTGAATTATCAGTCCCTGCTTGCATATGTCTAGGATGACCGCTTCTTCCGGATGATGCAGTTGTTTTAGCTGGTGAGCCATGATGTTCTTTATCATATTTCATATCACCTGCTAATTTAGATATATGCTTTTCGTCAGCCGTCATGTTTTCATCACTATGACCATGTTTGTTATCATAATCAATGTCTCTTTTTAAATAGCTAATATGTGCAGCATCGTCTCTTTCAGACGCTCTGTAATTTGAGCTAGTTACTTTTGTTTTTTTGCAACATCTAGCATTGCCAGTGTATTCTCCGTAATGTCCTTTTTCCATTATTATTGTTTTAATTTTTTCCTTCTATAACTTTTTTAATGCGTTCTTCTGATGATAAATTTCTAAACTCTTCGTTCTTTTTTAGTTGATTTGCAAATTCATTATCTTGTTTTAACATAAAATCATCATAAACTTTTTTATCTGCTTCTGTTTGTTTTGTTTTTTTCTTTTTTCCAGCGTTAATAGCAGCTACTGTTGTAGATTTTACTGAGCTAAAATAATCTTTCATTACACCAGTTAAATCTTGAGCTTTGTTTTCACTACCATCAACATAAGCGTTAAGCGGTGAGTTCATATGCATACTACTTGTAGGAACGCTTGCTACATTTTTTTTTTTGATTCGGTGAAGGTTCGTTCATTTCTCTACTCATACTTTCATCTCTTTCAGCTGATTCTTGTTCAGGATCTTTACTGACTTTGTCTGAGTGTGATTTTTTAGCTTGACTAAGTTCTGTATATAAGTCTTGGTGCATTTCATAGAAATCACCTTCTTCTCCTTTTCTAACAAACTTCTTTCTAGCTTTGTCTATTTTATCTTGTACTTTACCGTGCATTTGAACTGGATGTTCTTTACCGTCTACAGTAAAACTACTTTTACCTGCAGCCTCTGCGTCTACTTTAGCTTTTATAAAAGCGTTTCCTTGTAATGGTGTTGATGCTTCCATGAACAATCCTGATCTTTTGTTCAAAAAACTTTTACTAAATGGTGAACTCATATTTTTATTATTTACATTTGTTTTGAACTAATTGTTCGTTAACTTGAGATAATCTATCGGATTTTTCATCCCAATTACCTATTTTATTTTCTTTTGCAGCTTTAGCTTTTATATCAGCTATTTCTTTTTTTAGTCTTGCTTTTTCAGCTTTTAAAGAACTACACGCTTTATTTTCCATGTGGAATGGACTATTTATTTTAAATGCCATATTATTTGTTTTTACAACCAAAGTTATTTGCGTAGTTAGCCATTTTAACAACCTCTTCGCTATATTTACCTTTACTTGACATTACAGATGACGCAGCAGAACAAGCATCTTTAAAACCGTTCTTTTTAGCCCATGCTGTAAATTTACCTTTATTCTCTGGTTTAATTTCAGGAAATCCTGTTTTATAAAAAGGAGATCTCATTATATTTTAGCTCTCATTGTTATAGGCCCAGACTTGTAAGGTGTTTTAGCTTTTAATACTTCCATACCAGTTATACCTGAACTTGAACCTACACCGTGAGCTCTACCTTCTTGATCTAATGGTCCGTCCCATACGTGAGATTCACCTACTATACCTACTTTAGTTCCAGGCTTTAATTTTTCCATTGAAGGATCATACTTTCCGTGATGCATAATTTTTAGTTTTTATTTTGGTTACATGTTGTAACCTTCTTTTTTATTATCTATTTGTCTAGCTGTTTTTTCAGCCTTTCTTGTTTTTCTATCTGCTTTTTTGCTAGACATTGGTTTTTCTAATTGTTTCATTGTTTTTAGAAACTTATTTTCTTTTCTTTCTATATCACCAGGTAATAAATCTCTAGCTGGAGCGCTAGCAGCTCTGTTTCTAGCTAAAGCACTTCCATATATACCTTGCATAGCCTGTGAAGCTGAAGGGTTAAAGTTATTACCCATCATACCTTCTTGAGCTTCTGTAGGATCAATCATTGCATTATTAATGTCTGTTAAAGAACCATTACCAACACCACCAATAGCGCTACTACCAATTGGAGCAACATTATTAGCATTAGGATTTGTAGCTCCTAAGCTTTCTAATTGACTAGAGATACCAGCCAAATCTTTGCTTATATCTTCGCTAGAACTACCAAAATTAGTTAAGCTATTTTTTGGTTTGTTAAATGGATTTATCATCTTTTTTTATCTTTATTTACATTATATATAGCTTTTGTCATTACTTTATCAGTATAACTTTTGCCATTAATTAGTTTGTTTCTTCTAGAGCTTGTAGGTAAATCATCTTCGCCTAGCATTATTCTATATACTCTTTGTATTAATTGCTTGCATTTAAAAGACACTTCGTATAAGTGATGCAGTTGTGTTGTTCTATTTCTTTTACGCCATATAACAATCCAACCTTCTTTTAATAATCTGTTCCATCTTCTGTTATCCCAACTGTAAGAATAAACGCCAGCTATAAAATCTTTTTTGTTAAAAAAACCAATACAATCTAAATATATTAATAATTCTAAGTCAGCATCTTTTAATTCATTGTTTTTACATGCCCATTTTCTAATTATTCTATAATGTTTCATTAAGTTTAAATCCTTAATGTCACGTGCGCTTAATCTCATAAAACAACTACAACATCTTGAGCTTTTATAACATGAAAAGTCTGCTTGTTGATTTCTATTTTGTGACCAGCATGTCTGTCGAAAAAGATTTTATCATCTTTGTTTATACCTACTATTTCAGATCCTACAGAAACAATAGTTGCTTCTACGTATCTTATATCTTCTCTTTGGTTTTCCGCAAGAAGCAAACCACCTTTAGTTTTGGTGGTTCCTTCTTTTGTTTTTTGTATGATTAAATTTTTACCTATTGCCTTCATCTATTCTTAAATTATTGATTACACAATCGGTTGATAATATAGTTGTAGCTACTGATGCTGCGTTTTGCAATGCACTTTTAGTAACAAGCAATGGATCTATAATACCTGATTTAATCATGTTTACCATATTTCCTGTAACAACATTTAAACCTTTACCTTTAGTAGTAGGCAGATCATAGTCTATAATGCCAGCATTTTCTAATATTGTCTTAAAAGGTGCTTTAATTGCTTCTAGCAACACTTGTTCACCTACTGACTTAGATTTTACATGCTTAGCAGCATTTAATAGAGCTATACCACCTCCTGATACTATACCTTCTTTAACAGCAGCTTTAGTAGCACATATTGCATCTTCAACTCTGTCTGTTTTTTCTTTTAATTCAATGTCAGAATTAGCACCTACTTTTACTATAGCTATTCTAGCCGCAAGCATTGCTAATCTTTTTTCTAACTTAATAACTTCGTAAGAAGGATTATCTTTTGATAATTGTTCTTTAATATCTTCAATTATATTTAAAACTTTATCTGAAGTTTCTTTTATTTGAATAACGGTTTCATTGTGTGTTGTAACGCTCTTTAAACACGATCCTAGATGCTCTACTTGTATCAAATCTAAATCATCACCTAAATCTTCATTTATAATTGTAGCACCTGTTAGAAGTGATAAATCATCTAGTATTTGTTTTTTATTTACACCATATGTTGGTGCATTTACAACGTTAACTTTTATGTTACCTTTATTTTTATTCATAGCTAAAGCAGATAAAACACCTTGTTCTAAGTCGCCTATAATAAGCAAAGGTTTATTGTTTTTTATTACATACTCTAGCACTGATTGTATTTGTCTAATTGTATCAACTGGTGATTCAATTAACAGTACTAATGGGTTTTCAAGTTCAGCAGTTTTGTTTTGCTTGTTTGTTATAAAATGAGAATTAGTAATTCCTTTTTCATATTGAACACCATCAACTATTTCAAATTCTGTTTTACCTGACGCTGATGTTTCTAACATCACAACACCAGTATTATCTACAGCTTTAAATGCTTCAGATATAATACCACCTAGTTCTTCGTCATTATTAGTTGATATAGTTGCTATTTGAGTTATCATATCACCTTTAGCTTCTATAGCTACAGACTCTAAGTATTTAACTACTTTTTTAACAGCAGATTTTATACCATCTTTTAATTCTCTTGAATTTGTTTTATCAGAAACTTTATAAGCTTCTTTTAATATCGCATGAGCAAGTACTGTCGCGGTTGTTGTACCGTCGCCGGCTTCGCTAACTGTTTTTCTTGCTGCTTCTTTTAATAATGTTGCTCCCATGTTTTCCACAGGATCTAGAAGTACAATTGAATCTGCAACTGTAACTCCATCTTTTGTTATAACTGGTCTTCCGCTAGCGTCTTCTAGCATTACACACTTACCGCTAGCTCCAAGTGTGGAGCTAACAGCAGTTGTGAGTTTTGTTATACCTTTAAATACTTGTTCCCTAGCTTCGTTACCGAAGTTAAGGTTCTTGACTATTGAGTCTGACATAATTTAATTAGATTAGATTTTATTTATTTTATTTAAAAGTTTTCACGACTTTAGGTCCATTAGCGAACTCTAGTTTTTTAACATAATGAGCAATTGACGAATCAATAGCTTGTTCTGCTCCTTCTAAAGTTTCACGTCTGGTTACGTCGTGCCAAGTATCATTTTCTTTTTGATCTTGGTGTTCGGTTTGATAGAAACCGTTTGGTAATTGCACAATACGCCAATTTGACTTATCAGCAACATGCTTCCAAAGGTCTATGGTTTCTTGTGTAATTTGTGGTTGACTACTCCACGAACTAGTCTGGTAATAAAATGTCATTTGGTTTTGGTTTTTAGTTAGACATTGGTTATTGCTCTTTCCCGAGCCGGTATATGTGTATTATCACTTGTTTTAAGTGAAATTTACCTATTCTTCTTCTTCCTCTTCTACTGGTGGTACCGGTGGAGTTGGATTTTGCCATGTAAAGTATAAGTCTTCGTTTACTGGTGTGATCTCAGATTGAATAGTTGCAGCTATGCTAGCTTGCATTGCAGGTACATCTAATGATCCTTCTAACCATCCGATAACTACGTTTTCAAAAGCTTCTGTATCTGCGTAAGGTACAAAAGGATCTCCAGCTGCGTAAGTGTAACTTTGCGTTCCAATGTTAGTTGATGAATAAGTTTTGCCTCCTGATTCTTCAGAGCCAGTGTATCTGTAATGTACCGTGTATATTACATTGTCTTCACCCTCTGCCTGAATGTGAGCGTTCATTTGTGGGATGTCCCATTTGTAAGTAATTGCCATTTTGTTTTTTGTTTAATTGTTTATTTGTTGTTTTAATAATTCTACTTCTGCTTTTAACTCTTGTATTGATTTAATCAAAACAGGTACTAATGTAGAATAATCTACACCTTGCATGTCTTCGCCGTCTTTTTCACCCGTTACTGCATCTGGAAATACTTCTTGTAACTC
>Ga0181417_1000220_pt1 | contig 19417 bp, 25 predicted proteins | sample 40SPOviralmetaG_FD_130142 | JGI IMG/M metagenome (GOLD analysis project Ga0181417, IMG submission 130142) | Marine viral communities from the oligotrophic San Pedro Time Series (SPOT) site, San Pedro Channel, CA, USA - 40 SPOT_SRF_2013-02-13 | ecosystem: Environmental > Aquatic > Marine > Strait...
ATTTATACCAACATTACCAGCACTTGTAATACGCATTCTTTCACTTGGAGCTGAACCCGGACCTGTGCTTGTTGGTTTTGTATTAAAAGCCATGCTTGTAGCTGCTGTACTACCACTATGGTTTTCAGCAGCAATAGCTACTATAGATGCTTCAGCAGCAGCATTACTATTAGCACCATCTACTCCTTTCCAAGCATAAGAACCTAAAGTTTCTCCAGAGCTAGGATTACCACCTACTTCTCTATTTAACTGTATACCACCATTACCACCACCAGTAAGAATATTTAATCCTTGTAAAGTAGCTGTAGGTTTTGAAGAATAACCAATCCCAACATTGTCTAAACCACCATCAACAAACAAAGCATGAGTTTGTCCATCTGATTCAACTCTAAAGTCTAGGTCTATACCTTCTTCATTAATAACAGTTTCATCACTTTCTAATGATAATCGTAATCTTTCAGTTCCACCTACTATTGTTCTGTGATAAACGAATACATCTTCTGAACCATTACTTGCATCTTCAATTTGAGCAGTAATTCTATAAAAATCTGTAGCATTACCAGCATCATCATTTCCAGCAAATGCTACCGTAGCTAAATTGTCAGCATCGGCTCCATTACCAGCGTTTCTATATAAATTTATATTTGGACCAATAGCTGCATCTGTGTCTGTAGATACAAGTGTAAGGGTGTCAAGGTTATCTGCTGTAGTAATTGTTACACCACTTGCAAATGTTCCACCAGCATTAAATAAAGCTTTACCAGCATCTGAGCCATCAAGAGTAAGAGCAGTAGTGTTTGAGCCACCATCATTTACTTTAAATACAAGGTCTTTATCACTAATTCTGCTTATAATTTCAGCATTACTGGAATCTTGTTGTATATCTAAAAATGTACCAACTGAACCATCTTTAAAGAGTATGTTTCCACCATCAGCATCAAGAACAACATCTCCTGCTGAGTCTAAAGTTAAATCACCGCTTGATAAAGCTATAGTAGTTCCATCAATATTAATGTTATCAATATCTATACCTGCATCTGCTGTAATTTTTCCTGTTGAAACTAATGTTCCACCAACTGCAGTATTACCTGAAATATCAGCAGCACCATTTATATCAATAGTAGTAGCGTTTATTTCTATTTCAGTATCAGCAACTAAATCTAATACTCCATCTGCTGATTGGTGTATATAAGTTCCTGAATCACCAAATTGTAATTGTCTTGAACTGTTTAATAGTAAAGCTGTATCTGCAACATGGGTCAGCGTTACATCTGTATCTGCTCCAAATCCTAAAACTGCTGCGTCTGAAGATAAAGTTAAATCATCTCCTACAGTCATATCTGTAGCTGCTGCTACTGCACCTGCAATACTTAGAGTTCCTGCTAGGTCTAAATCAGTAAAAGCATTTACTACTGCTGCTCCTGAGCCTGCTCCATCTAAATATACGACAGCTACCCTTCCTGTTGGAATAGTTACATTAGCTCCTGAACCTTGGGAGATAATTATGTTTTGAGAACCTGAAGTGGCATTTTCAATAATCTGCACCCTTTTCATAGTGTTAGGTGCAATAGTAATAGTACATGCAGAATCTAATGTGCCTGTATATTTAACATACATAGCTCTTGCTGCATCAGAAGCACCATCTGCTACTGTTGATGTATGTGTATCTGCGTTTGTTGTTATGGCTTCTGTACCATAACCTAAAGCTTCTCCAATTAATTCTAAATTTGTATTTGTAGTAGTACCCCATGTTCCACTAGCATCACCAGTAGCCATTTCGTTTAGTCTTAAGTTATTTACATATGTACTTGCCATATTTAGTCCTCGTTAAAATTATATATCATTTATGTTGCAATCTCAGTATAGTTTGGTGTTTGACTTACTGTTATTTGCGTATAGTTTGGTGTTTGACTTGGTGTTATTGGTGTATAAGTTGCTGTTAAATTTTGTGCTAATTGACCATAAACATTTACTGTTAGTATTTCACCTATAACTAATTCAATTCCTTCTAATAAAATATTTGCATCTGCTGTAGATGTCACACTTCCTAAAGCAGTTGTACCAGCAAAACCTGTTACATCCAGGTTATTATTAGTAATTAATGACTCTGTTCCTAAAGCAGAAGTTAATTCAATTCCTGTAACAGATACATTTGCAGCACAAGATACAGATTCATCTCCTAGTTCTGATGTTGAGGCTACTGCTGATACTCCAGTAACTGCAGCACCCATAGTAATAGCATTACCTAATGCTGATGTACCTTCTAATCCAGTTACAGAAGTATTTGCATCTGCTGTAACTGTTTCGCTGCCTAATGCTAATGTACCAACATTACCTGTAACAGATACATTAGCTATACCTGTAACAGTTTCACTTCCTAATGCTGAAGTTCCTGCATTACCTGTAACAGAAACATCTGCAGAGGCAGAAACTGTTTCACTACCGAGTGCAGTAGTTCCTGCAACTCCAGTAACTTCTACAGGTAGGGGATTAGACCACTCGCCTTGTCCCCAAGTACCTCTGCCCCAGCCTGTTACATTAGCCATAGGCTATTAAGCTATTCTTATAATAGCGTTTGACGCATCTGCTGCTGGAAATTGAATTGTAAAATCACCTGCTGTAGAAGTCTTATCTCCACCAAATGCTAAAACACAAACTGCTCTATCACTATTGGTATCATTGTAGATAAGACAACCATTTGCTGTAACAGTAGCATTACTAAATGTTAAATCAGCAAAGTCAGTAAACGCAGTTGTTCCTGAAGTTGTAGGATTTACATTAGTTAATGCAGAACCAGTCGCTGTGTAGTTTGTACCACTTACTTCATTTGAACTTGAATACGCAGTTGTAGAAGCACCTAAAGATGCAGAACTAGTATATAAAGCTAACTTGAAGCTATTGCCTCCTGAAGCTAAAAAATTGTGTTTACCTTCAAGTAATTCTTGTTTAAATGAAGTACACATTGCTTGTGATATTGCCATTATAGTCTCCTAATAATATTAGCCATTTCTTTATGACCTTGTTTTTCTAATAATCCTGCTACAGTAGCTCTATCACTTGCTATAGCTTGTTTCATATACAACAAAACAACTGTTTGTATAGTTTCTTTAAATGCTTCAGCCTGGGCTTTAACCATAGGGTCTGCATTGTCACTTACAGAAATCAATCGTTCCATTATTCTTTCAGTCCAATATTCAGGTTTTAAACCTTCATTTTGTGTAGTTTTTACTTCTACACTTCCTATTGTACTTTCTACATCTACACTAAACATTTATTTTTCTTTGTCCATCTCTATAGGCATCTTTACGATTATACCCATCTGATTGTAGTGTAAGTCTTTGTAAGGCTTCTTGAAATCTTTTTTCATAAGTATTTAAAACATCAGGCTCGCCTTTCATAAAAGTATATGCTTCACATAAACTTCCATATAGCAATGCTTCTGGTGCATTTGTACCTAACCATGTTGTTCCATCTGCTGATTCAGTAATAGATTGCGGTGTATAAAAATAATGTAATTCTATTGAAAAAGCAGCACTAGGCGTTGGTCCTACAATAAAACTTTCATCATCAAACTGTCCATATACTTTAGGCAATCCTGTTGTTGTTGCTGATGGGTATGCTTCTCTTATGTAATTTACATCTTTGTTTAAAAGATAATTATGATTTCCACTAGAATCTATAACTGCTAAAGAATATGGATATAAATAATCTGATGGTGTTTTTAAATACTGATTACTAATAGTTAAAGCACCTGTAACATTTTTTCTAAAGTTTGGTAATTCAACAGACTTAATAATTCTGTCTTCTGCTTGAACAATAAATGTAGGTAAATCAGCAACAAAAGTTGCTTCAGTATTTTGCGTATAATCTTGTATAGCAGATTTTAATGTTGTAAATGTAAAACTCATGATGTACTCACTTTAACTTTTCCTACTTCACCTTTAATATTGAGACCCATTGTACTAGAACCAAATTGTGCTAATCCACCACCTACAGGATTAAAAGAAAAATATGTAGTAGATTCTGTTTCACCTCCATCTGGTCTAGGATTAAATAAAGTTTGTGGGTCACTAGCATTTACTTCACCTAACTTTAATTGTGGATGGTCTACATCAAAACAATCTTCACAAACACGCATACCATTACGCTTACTATCTTCTATTTCATATTTCAGTTTATTTAACTTATATGAAAATCCACATCTATCACATTGACCTAATGCTTTACTTGCTCTTGCGTATGCCATTTAATAACCATATGTCCCTAAGTCAGGAACAAATTTTACAGAAGCTCTTTCTCTATCTGCATCACTTACATCTTTCCATAACTCATCATATCTTTGTTTAATCATTGGAACTCTTGGTTGAGCTTCAGGTGATTTAACTGCTAAGTTATATGCCAAAGCATATGTTAAACAAGGCAAATATCTTGATGGTACATCTACATTATTACTAGCTACATCGCCTGTATCTTCTATTCTTTGTATGTAGTCATAGACTAATGTATAAGCTTTATCAGGTGTTGACCATAAAACTAATTTTATACTTCCACTATCCTTATCTACATAAAACTGTGTAGGTTTAGCTTGTAGTAATTTATTAGATTGATGATTATATTCTGTTCTTGATATTCTATTTAGGCGTTGGTCAAACTGTTTAGTTTCATCTCCAGCATCTGTTCTGATAAAAACATCTACAATATCTAAAGCAGATGACTCTACAGTATAGCTACTAGTGCCTTCAGTTACAGAAACGCTTGCTTGTTCTACAGTCCAAAGATTTAATCCTTTGTTTTGCCATTCCAAAAATACTAAATTAAGTGCTCTTTTAGCACCTCTAAAGCTATAACCTGAACGCAATTCTAAACCACATAGGTCATAAGCTTCTTCCATAATATCGCTTATGTCTAAGTTGAATGAATGTGTTCCACTTGTAGCCATTATTTATCCTTTTTTATTTTTGTAACTTTAATACCAGAAGGTGTAACAAATGTTTTCTTTTTTGATGCAGGTGCACTTTTAATTTGCTTTTGCATATTTGTTCTAGACATTGCCATTTAACACTTCCATCTTCTACGAGCCTGTCTAATTCTTGAATTAGGGTCGTTTCTAGTTTTAGCTGAACTTCTTTTTAATTGACCTAAAGACCTGGCACAGTAAGACTTTCTGCGTTTAGCAGCCTTACTACCTTTTTTTACTTTGCCTGTTACTGCGGTTTTTAACTTAGAACCTGGATTAGCTTTACGATAAGCTGCAACTCCTTTCTTAGTCATACCAGCACCAGACTTAGTGCTACGATAATTTGCACCCTTACCTTTTGTAGTTTTAGGTATAGGGTTCTCTCGTTTTCTTTTGGTCATTAGAACACTAGTTAGCTCTTACCACCTCTAGCCATACCTTTAGACCTTTTCTTTTTAACGCCTGATTCAGTCATACCGCCACCAAACATTTTTTTAACATAGTCTTTGTATTGCATAACATTTTGTTCTTTGCCAACTTCAACGCCTGACTTACCACCACCTGCCATGTACTTAGATGATTTGCCACCGCCTTTCATGTATTTAGATTTTTTACTTCCTGCCATAATAAATTCCTATTTTGATGCAGCTTTTTTAGGTCTTCCCTTTTTTTTAGCTGCTGGTTTAGTTGTTTTTTTCTTAGCTGGTTTTTTACCACCAACATAAGCTTCATTAATATCTGGAGTAGATGGGTCATCAGCAACAAGTTGCCCTTTAGCATTTCTTGCTCTTTCACCATTCATTTCAGCACATTTGCGTTCTGCATCTTCTAAATCAGGGTCTGGACCAAATATAGGTCTGTAGATTCCATCAGTATCTAATTTTAAAACTTTATATTGTGCTGGAAATTCACCAGTTTCTGAGATTACATAATCTTTAGTTTTAGCCATAATTAATTCCTATTAGTCAGAATATACTTTAACCATCTCTAAAACGATAGAATAAGTATCTCCTGATGAGTGTCCTTTAGTGGTAAGAAGAATATCTCCTGTTTTACCACTACCTGCGTTATTTGGAAGTCCTCCAATGTCCTCAAATTCCATATGTCCATTACTACTTTCAGCAAGTTCCATTAGAAGAACATTAGATGTAGCATCTAGAAATAATTGAACAGACATACCTACGATAGCATGGCTAATACGCATTACTCTAACTTCTGAGCAAGCTACACCTGCTGAGTTAGAAGCTAAGGCAGATACATCTACCTTAGCTACTGCGGATTCTCCTGTGCCATCGCTGACATTTGTAAACTTCATAACACAATTTCTTTCACCATCAATAATGGTTTGTGATGTTACTGCGTCAGCCATAGTTTACTCCTTATTAAGATTGGTCAGTAAATGCTGGAGCGTCTGCACCTTCTTGGTTGCCCCATATATACCAATTAGTAGAGTCTTTAGCTAATATGTTTATTTCAAATAAACCAAAGTCAGTTAAGGTAAGTATAGAATTAGAGTTACCATCTGCATATACAGAAACATTATCTGCATTAGAATCTAAATGGATAATTCCTCCTAAAAAGAAATTAGCATCTGCACCTGTATCAATTATAAGGTTTTCTGTTTCTTCTGCAGCACCACCATAAATTAATTTAAAATGAACTCCTGCTGATGGAGAAGGTAATGTCAATGTGCAGTTAGCTGAAAGTGCTGGAACTACAGAAACTCTACCGCCATGGGCAGTTGCAGTTAAAGAAATAGCTGTTGTATCAGCTAAAGCTACAGGGGTTACTTGCATACCATCACCATTTAAAGTGAACTCGGTAGTTACAGCACCTGTACTTGAATTTTTAGATACGACTTGAAAGCCGTTTTCGGACCTAATTGGTCCATTAAAAGTTGTGTTAGCCATAATTTTCTCCTAAAAGAAATAATCTATCATCTTGGCAAATGTCTGCTAGGTCAGTTGATAGACAAATTAATAAAATACCTAGATTTATAATATACCATAAAAAAAAGGGGGAACATAAGTTCCCCCTTAATGTTCTTACGAACTACCTGGTGAGCCAAAGATACCAAGTGGGTCTGAAACTCCAAACGAGTATCTTTCCCTAGCTTTGTATCTAACATTACCAGTATCAAAGTCTCCATCCATAGATGTAGTCATTGGACTTCTAACGAAGTGCTTCATGCCATCAGGAACATCAGTTGTGATGAAGAAAGCATTTGTATCAGTTAAATAATGATTAACTGAATAGCCTTCTGGTATCACGCCATTTGTTTTAATAGCATTAATGTCGTTATCAGCAGTTCCTACTCTATAGTCACTCTGCAGAAGTCTAGTAGCAACAAACTGTAAGTCTGATGGTACGATTAACTTCTTAGGTCTAGCAGCAATCTTTAGACCTCTTTCATCAGTATATTTACCGATTTGAATGATAGCATCTTCTAAAGATGTTTCATTTAAGTCAGCACCTGATGAAGGTCTGTTGCTGTTAGTTCCACCATTTACTAGTGGGTGAGCTGTGCTAAATAAAGCAACACCATCACCTGATGTAAAGGCAGTACTAAACCCATTGTTAAGCGGATTAACCGCTTTAACTTGCTTAGTGTAAGCCATAGCACGAGCTAATGCTTTAGTATATCTTCCTGACAGAGATACATAGAGGTTATCCTCCATTGCTTCTTCTGTAATGGAATATCCCATTGCAATAGTTTCGTGTGTATAACGAGCTACAAAAGACTCTTGTGCAGTATCATAATTGATAGCTGAACCTTCATCTTTTACTGGAGCAGCTCCGAAACCTGATAACTTTAGTTCTTCCTCAAAACTTCTTTCGGAATTTTCAGTTACATAAATTTCTTCATGCTCGTTCTCGTATGTGCCGTATTCTTCTCCGAATAACGCATTTAATCCTGGTAGGAGTTGTTTAAGCTCATTCGCTCTTGAAATAGCTGCCATAATTTATTCTCCTTAACCTATACCAGTTGTGTTTAGCAACTGATGTCCAACATTAAACATTACTAATACATCTGTGTAAGTATCACCAACTGCACTATCTGGTCCATCAACAAAATCAACGATTTTAAGAGGTAGTGTGGCAGTAGTTGCTACAGTAGATATATCAACCGAGTTTTTGCTTGTGCCAATTGCTGTACTTCCTGCAGTTTGCACAACAGCACAGTTTTTACCAAGGTCGTCTTGGTCTGCTGCACCATCGCATTGCATTTGCATTAGTATAAAAGGGTCACTCGCAACATACGCAACAATGTCATCCGCAGCAGTTGAAGCTGGGAAATATTGATTCGTAGTAAATTGCCCTGTTGTAGGGTCTGTGTAAGCACAACCAAGGAATACACCAATAGGTGTACAAGCTGTAGTACCAGTATCTTTTTGGATAGTGGTATTAGGGTTATCGTCACCCCACTTTACAAAATCACCATAGAATATGGATGTTCCATACGCATTTTTAATTTTGTAATGTGTAACTTTACCTTGATAAGGGCTTCCAACAACTGTTCCAACAGGTCTTGCTCCGTGAGGAGTTGCACTTGTAGACATAATTGTCTCCTTATTTTAAATTAATTATTAAAGACTCCTAAGAATCTTTACCAAAAGTGGTTCTCGATTTGCGTTCAAACACTTGTTTGGTCGCCATTCGATTATCCTGTTCTTTCATGTAAGTATTGTCAACAGAGTCCATTTGCGATTGAGCAAGATTTTGAAAATGTTCATCTCTTGCTTTAGCTTTAGCTTCTGGCATCTTACATAAAAGTTGCCCACCAATTTCAACATTACCTTTTTTTGCCCATTCCGAGCCATGGTCCATCATATGAATCTGTAATTCAGGATGGTCTTCCAATCTACAAGGTTGCCAGCCTTCACGGAATCGTCTAGATACATTAGGGTTATCAGATTGTCCTAATAGGGCAGTTCTGATGTACCTAAATACCCAGCCTGTCTGTGGGTCTGGTGTCGGTAAATTAGCTGCATTTTCCCAGCTTTGTGTGTGCTGAGTAGCCTCTCGGCTTTCTGTCTCTCTAGGAGTACGCTCTTGGTTTTCAGGAGTATCAGATGAAACTGCCTCCACTTGATTAGTAGTATTATTTTCTTCTGACATATTAAGCCTCCCTTAATAATTGATTTGCATACTGCTCAGGACTAATACCAAGTTGGCGAGCTAGCCTAACTTGTGTCTGAGTCAGACGGATTTGCGTGGGTTTTTTGTTTCCGCTATCCCTCGTTGCGGATGCAACAACTGTTGATGGTTGTCGTTTTGGCGTTTCACTTTCTTGAGACATTTCTGTTTCATTAGTAGGTTGGACACCGAAAAAAGTTGGAAATTGTTGTCGCATAGCAACATCAACTTCTTGATAATATTCTTTAGATTTTGTAGCAGGGTCTATTCCCTTAGCTTGTAATGACTGGTCAACATACATAGCAAAAGATGTCATTTCTTTATGTACTGGTTCGCTACCCATAAACCATGGATTTTTTTGCGACCAAGCTTGCATGTCTGGGTCTAACTGTTGTTCTTGTTGAGGAACTACAGGTCGTTGTACTGGCATTTTGCTAGCAATTTCGTTTTGAACTTGTGCAGCCATTGAAGAAGCTTGTTGTTCTGCTAGAGTTGCTTTAGATAGTAACTCCTGTGCCTTAGTCATTTCTTCGGCATTACCTTCTTCATATGCTTTCTTAAAAGCTTCTTGGGCATTTTGTTTTGCCCATAAAGCATTGTTATATGCTTGTTTATTTAAAACTTGTCCGCCCTGGTCAACCATAGCTTGTAGCTTTTGGTTTTCTGACATTAACAGTTGTAATCTTTTTATTGCTTCTTCTGATTCTCTAGCAGCAGCTTCTTTAGCTCTGCGTTCTTCATGATACTCATATTTAATTTTAGCAATTCTGTCACCAGCTCTTTTACTATAATCAGCAATTTCTTTATCAACTGTATCATCATCCACATCAGGAGTATTATCTTCTGCTTTTTTTGATACTCTATCTTCTTCTGGAGTATCATTTACTACTTCAACATCATCAACAACTTCAACTTCTAAGCCTTCAGGTATTGTATTGTTTATTTCTGTAGTTTTACCAAAAAACTTTTCTTCCTCTGATTGAGGTACAGTTTCTGGAATATTAGGTTCTTCGTTAATAATTTCTGTCTTACTCATGCTCTAACTACTCCTGTAGGGTCATCGACTACTGCTTCCACAGTATCATCGTTAATTAAACGAAACTCTTGTCCATACATTTTCATGCGAGTGCCAGAATAAGCTCTAAAGATTACCCAATCACCTTCTTTACACCATGCTCCTGTTGGAAACCTTTTAGTGTCTTTATAACATTCAGTACCAAGTTTTAAGACATAGCCACATATATTGCTGACTTCTTCATCTTGTATAGTAGAGGATGCTTTTATAATTCCACCTTTAGATTTTTCATCTGCTTTAGGCATAGCTATTAAAATCTTCCAACCTTTAGGTACAGGTAGTTGACTTTTAGCTTCTTTGCTTAATTCAGGCGTTTTAACACTTTCAGGTTCAGGCATTATTTTTCCTTTATCACTCATATTTTTTGCACGACTTCAGGAGTCGAGTTCCTATTTCTCCAAGTTCCTCTGCATATAATCCAGAAGTTCTCGTTCTGCAAGGGCTAAACCCTCGACAATACCTGCCATTTTTTGATACTCGGAGAAGTCTTTACAAGCTCCTGTACTCATATGGTCGGCATGTTCATTCATCATACCACGCAACTTTAACTTCAGATGTTCTGATAGTGATAGCTCTGTGATATCATTTTCCATTCTGTTTACTATCTTCAAGCATATCTTTTGCTATGTCAATACCTTTTATGAAATCTTCTCTAGCTACTTTATCTGATAGTTGGTCGGCTTTTAACAAGTCACTAGCTGTTTTCTGCCCTATTTGAGCACCAGCTATTTCTGTTTGAGCCTTAATTCTTTCCCTTTCGATAGCATCTCTATTAGCTGCTTTAGAAGCATCAAGCTGTAATCTAGCTTTGCCTTCTTCTGCTCTACGCATTGCTTCTTGTTCTTTAATAGCTACTTCTCTTTCTTTAGCTATTATTAGTGGGTCTTGTTGTTGTTCTTCTATTCTTTCTTGTTCTGCTCTTTGTTGCGATGTACCAAGCACTCGTTTGGCTGCTTCTGCTACAAGACTAGAAATTCGTTTTTCAACATCGGCTGGTAGAGGTTCACCTTCTGGAGGTAACTCAACACCCATTTCAGCTTCAACTTCTTTTCTATATTTCATAGTTAAATGTTCATTTACATATGCTGATGCTGCTGCAAGAATACCTTGTGCGTTAGGACTTCTTTCAACTGTGCTCATAATCTCAGGATTTTGTTGAGCTGAAGCTACTACAGATATGTGTGCTTCATGGTCTTGCTGAACAAAAGCTTTTACTGGCTTGCCATTAATTAAGTTCTGTACCGCAGTAACTGGGTCTACTGGCTTAATATCATTTCCATCTGGAATAATATCATCTACATCGTTAATGCCTAATACTTCAAGCATTTGTCTATGTAGTTCAGGTAAGTTATACATATCAGGCGATGTTGTTGCTAATTGCATAGCAGCTTGATATTGCATAATTCTTTGAGCCATAGTTGCAGCATTAGGGTCTGATACAGGTAATACATCTACTCTGTTATCAAAGTCTTCTGCTTTTATAAATTCTTCTTCGTCTGTTTCGTATGGATAAGCTGGGTCTGTAAAGTCTCTTACAATGCCAACTAAAATATCAAATTCTTTTTTCATTGAAGCATGAAGTCTAGCTTGTACAGCACTCATAACTTTTTGGTTTCTTTCCATTAAAGCTAAGGTTGTACCTACAGGTGCTTGATTATTCATGTCAGATATCTTCATATCAGATATGCTAGCAAAACGCCTGCCTTCTTCTACTATGTTTTGTAGTAGAGAATATAAAGTTCCTGAAGGTTCTTTGTAAGGTAAAAATGTAATATTGTCTCTAATTGCTCCACCAGGAACATCAACATCTCTAAACTCACCTGGCATAATAGGAGTATCATCTCCCTTAATACGCAGTCCTCTAGCTTTTAAACCACCAGGCAGATTGCTTAAAGTACCTGCATCTACTAATTGCCTTAGTATAGATGTAGCTGATTTAGCTAATCCGCCAACCATATGTATTAAACCAAACCCATAGAAACCTAATCCTGGTAGGTATTGATAATGAACAAAGTGCATCCTTCTTAATTTTTTAACATCGTCTTCAAAGTAATTTCTACGAATACTTAAAATTTTACCGCTTGGATAATCTATTGTTACAACATAAGGTATTGCTATACCTGTTTCTTCGCCTGATTCATTGGTATCTTCATAACCTTTAAGGTCTAAATCTACCTGCATTTCTAAAATAGTATGCGTGTTATCGTAGTTATAAGTATCTGTTTCACCAGTAATTTCATTATATTTCTTACTGATATCTGTACTATTGTCTGAACCATCAGGTATATCTATATCTCTATAGAAACCATTCACTTGCATTTTTCTAACTGAATTAGAAGACTTACGCATTACATGAGTAGCACGCTCACAAGTTTCTAAGTCACTTGCACCATAATTAACTACGACATCTTCTGCTGGTACAAAGATAGAACTAGGTCTATCTAAACTTGGGTCAAAGTAAACTTTACGAAATGCAGAACCTGCAAGAGGTAATGAAAATAACATTTTTTCTGTTTCTGTTCTGTACTCTGACATTTCATGAGTAAGAAGATAATTTAAGTAATCTTCTACTCTTTGTGATTGTTTTTCTTTAGCACTAGTAATCTTACCTACAATCTTTGTTCTTACTGGTCCTTGTGCTGGAAACATTTCAGTAATAGATTGTGATTGAAAACGAATAACTGCTTCACTTAGCATTGGATGAAACACACCACAAGCTCCTGCCCAGGGTGTAGTTCTTTCTTCTATCTTTAATCCTAGCTGGTCTAAACCTTTAGTATAGGTTTCTTCCCAGTCTGAACGAGATTCTTTATCTCCGTTATAAGCACTAATTAATTCATTGCCTAGTTCATTAAGGTCGTCATCATCCATGAACTCAGCTAAGTTTGAATCAAACTCTGATTCACCCACATCTTTAGAATTAGGGTCAAAGTCAATAATCATGCCACCATCATCAGTCTCAATAGCAACTGACTCAGGGTTTTCTATCGCTACAGTTATTTCTTCTTCAGCATCTTGTTCTACTGTTCCGTCAACTGGAGTAGCTTGTCTTCTTTCTATTGCCATTTAAAATCCTAATAATAATTTGCAGTTCGGTTATGTTCCAATGGCTCATCTTCTTCATCTGAGTACAACGGAATAAAACCACCTTGTCTGAATCTTAACAGAGCTTGCGTGGTGCTATCAACTAAATCATCATGTTCCATATTTGGAAAACCAGCAAATTGCTCTATAACTTCTTCTGCCCATCTAGTAGCTGGAGCATAAACAACACCTGAAGCAAACAAATCAGACACCGCATTAACTCTTGATATTTTATCATTACCACGACTAGGAGTGTATTCTTGGACTAAAATACCCATTGCCCTTAATTCAAAGATTAATGGCATACCAGCAGCCTTAGCCTCTACAATGAACGCATCAGGAGAATAAGCCTTATACTTCTCCATAGCCATTTTCTTTAACTCAGGGAACTCTAAACGCTCCTGATAGGCATCTAATAAGATAACATTCGGAGCAATCATTCCATCATCGTCTTCTTGGTAAAATACTCCCCAAGTGGTACAAGCAGAAAAGTCAGCACGCTGATTCTTCATAAATGCTGTGTCCCATGATTGAATAACAAATTCACAATTAGGGGGTTCTCTACCTTCCCATACCTGCCACCAGTCTCTTTTAACTAATGCACCTTCTTCTGAGGTAGGGTCTTGTTGATATTGAGCCATCCATTTACTATTAGGTAGCTCGGCTTTCAAAGCCTGTAATTCTTCTAACTTCCAGAACTCAGCCCATAAAGGGTTTCCAGAAGGCATTATTGCAGGAAGTTCTATTACTTCCCATTGGTCAGAACCGCCACGCTTTACACTTGCGTCAACTACTTGACCTGTTAAATCTTTATTATGCCATCTTGTCATCACTACAACGATTGCACCATTAGGTTGTAAACGCTGTCTTGGACCAGATGTGTACCATTCGTAGGTGCGGTTAAAGACATTTATGTCAGCACTTGCACCTTCTTGTTCTGAGTGGGGGTCATCAATAATTAGAAGGTCAGCACCTTTACCAGTAACCGCACCGCCTACGCCAATCGCAAAGTAATCACCGCCCTGGTTAGTATTCCAACGACCAGCAGCTTTACTATCTGATTGCAAACTGACATCAGGAAATATTCTCTTATAGTCTGCACTATTTACTAAGTTTCTGACCTTTCTACCAAAGCCAACCGCTAACTCCGCAGTATGTGCAGTCTGGATTATCTTCTTATTTGGGTATTTACCTAGAAACCACGCAGGAAGCAAGTACGAAGCGAACTCACTCTTGGTATGTCTGGGTGGCATATTAATGATTAAACGCTTTAATTCTCCCTTAGCGACCCTCTCAAAGGCATCAGCCATTATCTCATGGTGTTTACCATGAATAAACGCTGACCACATCTCCGAAACAAAGTCCATAAAGCCGTTATGACATTTTTCTCTAGACTTAGCATCTTCAAGTTCATTAAATAAAGAAAAAAGTTCTTCTTTCTGTTCAGCAGATAAGTTTTTTACTTTGCTTAAAACATTTTTATTCATTCTTCTTAACTGCTTTTCTCCATAAAATAAAGAAAAGTAATATTAAACCTGGTTGAATTATTACAAATATAACTATATTCGCTAGGGCATAACCCATACCTGTTACATCTCCAATTACCTGCAAGACATAAACACAGATATCAAAAAACCATCCTATAAAGTTATCCATACATAAAGCTCCACATTAAGTATATACCTAATAACTATAAACCAAATAAAAAAACCTTAGTAAGTACCTATTGGTTGGCACTTATTAAGTTAATACTGGGTATATGGTATGTACTAGGTATAAGAAACTACAAGATTTTACCATAATGCACCCCCTTCACATAAAAATCAACCCTTAATTGCAAAAAATACAAAATAATTATTGTGGGGTATAGGATTCCTACCACTAATTCCTACAAAATAAGGGATATATGGTAAAAAAAGCTAGCATTTTGCTATAAAACAGGGGGGGGTACTGTAAAATTAGGTAATATAATGTGCATATCACTATGTATATATGATAGTCAGGTAACTGTGCATATATAAGGGGGTGGGGGGGTCGTTTTTAGGGTCTGAATCTCTATATAAAAGGGGGTAGGTCTGTTCTATCTACTCACTATTATCCGCTTCCTGTAGCATGTTCATTATCTTTGCTTCTATCTCCTCTTGGATGTCCTCACTATGTCTGCTCTCCTTCACTTCTATGGTGTCGTTAAAGAGCGATACAGTCTTACCTAGTAATTCCAATGCTCTAACTCTCGTACTGTCGCTGTCTGCTTCCTTAGACTCTCTCATAAGCTGTTCAAGAACGTAGCTCCTTGTTCGTATAGAAGAAGCAACTGTTGACTCCTCCTTACGCTCTAACCCTTTCCTAATAGCTAGGGATATCTTAGGGTTCGCTACTAGCTTACTGCAATCAACATGAGCGTGTTTAGGAACTCCGCCTGTCTTGGTTCTAGCTACATCGTAGACTTGCATATAGCAATCAATCTGACTACCCAACTTACCTTTGACTATCTCCCTCACAAATGCCCTCTGCTTTATGGTCAAGTCCTCATCATTTCTGATTAGTTTTAGCTTGGTTTTTTCTTTGTCTTTTTCGCTCATAGATTTCTCCTGCTTGGTCAATAAATATTATCTACTAGTCCGTGAGATTTTGTAATGCTCTCATTCTGCTTGCTTATAAGATGTGTAGTGATTTGTATTATGGTGTGCGTTTGCTATACTGGGTTCTTTAACAACGAAACGGAGACTTTATAGAACAGACATAATCAACCACCCTTGGCTCACTTTATTGGTTTAGTAGTGAGAGTAGACTAGGGAGAAGGTCACAAGAATTGCCTTTTTAACTCACAAGATATGCGTACCAGTAGAAGCATTGAATACGAAGATGCGGATGCGGAAACGATAATTTCCAGTCGAGACTGTCCTCCAACAGTCCACGAATTAACGTGCTGATGAGAATCCTATTTTGGGGTTCAAGAAACTAACCTTGGAGGGTTAAATTATGAAAAGAATATTTAAAACGAATGATGCGGTTTCTCGTATGTTGCTTGGATTAGAGGAAACATTTAACGAAAGTGTTTACAAGAATAATCTTAGCGAAGAGGAATGGGGTGAAGCGAAATGTTGTTTAAGAGATTTTGCTTTTGCACATTACAAAATAATAACCGCACCAATAGATAGAGAATTTAAAAATGCTAGTGAATTTGGAGAAGCTTTTTTTACTCAATAAACCAACTGATGAGATTGTGAGATTCAATCGAAACTTACTGGTAAATAATATTTACTGGTGAGTCTTGGTGGCTAGCATTTCTGCTAGCTTTTTACTAACTTGGAAATTAACTTTGGAGGTTATTATGAAACCAAGTCAAGCATTACTGATGATGAAATCAGTATTAAAAGGGTCTAATACTCCGTTCCTCTTAGGCGGAACTGGTATTGGAAAAAGTGCAATTGTAAGGTCTTATGTGGATAGCGTAAGCGAGGGTCGAGAGGTCGTAGTCGATGAGATTAATCCTACTGCAAAACAGTTTGGATTTATTGATTTTAGGCTATCACTTTACGAGTCTGTAGACCTTGGCGGTCTGCCTTACATAGATGATGAGAATCAACAAAAGAGAGCGTTCCTTGGGAATCTCCCTATTGGTGGCGAGGGTGTTTTATTCTTTGATGAATATGCACAAGCACACAACTCGATTCAAGCTATCTGTGGTCAATTGCTTTACGAGGGTAAGATTGGCGATTATGTCTTACCTAAAGGGTGGAAAGTTATTTGTGCTGGTAATAGAGCAACGGATAGAGCTGGGTCGAACAAGCTTCCCTCTCATGTCGTTGGTCGTTGCACAATGATTAACTTTGAACATGACACGAATGATTGGTTAGCGTGGGCTACCAAGAACGATGTTCATCCTGATGTATTGGGTTATATAAGTTTTCAACCTGAGTGGTTGAATGTCTTTGATAGCAAAGTGCAAACTCCTCAACCAAGTCCTAGAGCGTGGACAAGGTTGAGCGATACTCTGAAAACGAATCCGCCTGAAGAAATCAAACAATTGATTTGCGAGGGCGATATTGGGGAGACTGGAGCGATTGAATTTATGTCGTTCCTGTCATTGAAAAATGATGTTCCTAACCTTGAAGATATTGTCGAGGGCAAGGATGTTGAGATTCCTGATAGTGGCGGTCTAATGTATGCAACTGTGTGTGCGTTAGTGACTGTTCTCAAAGAAGCAAGTAATTCTGATATTACTGACTGGTTCGAGAATAGCGTTGCTTACATCAAGAACTTTCCAACTCCTGAATTTGGAATATTCTTTGTAAGGTCTTTGGTTGGAGCAAGACCTGATGTAGTAGATACTTCTACTTACGCTCAATTCAAAGTAGAGAATCAAGACTTAGAAGTCTAAAAATTCTGACAAGAACTTGGAGTGGAAAATATTATTTACCAGTTAAATATTTTTTCTGCTCCGTTTCTGTCGAGGGATGTGTATCTCTCCTGATGATGATTCAAAAGAATCGAAACAGAAACAATTTTATCTAACTAAAATAATGGAGGTTATTATGGATAAAAATTTAACTAATACTCTGTCGGAAAATGCCGTACTGGTTCGCCTAACTGCGAAACATCCTAGCGGTATCAAAACTGATAAGAGATTAAAGAAAAATCTAGCTGAAGAAACTAAGGTTTCTGATGAGAGATTACTTGGTGTTTCTAAGCACATATTTGGTAGGGATGTGAACAAAGAGTTTCGCTCTATCTTGAATGGGTTTAGGAATGATTTTTACTATCCTTTGACTCTGCCTTGGGATGATAATTCTACTGACTATGATACTGGCAAGACTGTGAGCGGTTGGCGATTATGCCCTAACTCGAATCTTGATAAGCTTCAAAGTCATGTCGATATCTCGAAGCAAGTATGGGAAAAAGAAGTCGAGGGTTTTCTTAGAAGCTATCCTAAACAAATGGAAGAAGCTAAAAGAAATCTTGGAGAAGCATTTAACGAAAATGATTATCCTGACTTTGATGATTTGAGAAGAAAATTTGTATTCAATTTTGAAATTCAAGTCGTTCCCTCTTTTAGTCATGACATAAGACTTAATGTGTCTGAAAAGCTAAGAGCAAGGATAGAAGCGGATGCGGTAAATCGTGCCAATAACAATATCAAAAATGTCTTTAAGACAACTGTTGATGCGTTGTTGGAGCAAGTGAATCATTTAGCTACGAAGCTAAAAGAGTATGACCCTGAAAATAAGCAAAAAGGCGGTTTCTTCAATGTGTCGAGTTTCGACAAACTGAAGCAAGCTATCGAAGTGCTACCCTCAATCAATGAGGATGTTTTAGGCAATGACTCTGATATCGCAACTGCTCATCAAAAACTTTGTAGCGTGTTTGCTTCAATCAACTCTGTCGAGTCATTGAGAGATGATACTGATATGGGTCAACAAAAACGAGACAAAGTAGCGGAGCAATTAGAGGAGTCTGTTTCTTCATTGAAAGGAAATCTTTTAGGTAAGATTTACGGAGGTAAGAAACATGACTAGTCTCGAAACAATTGTGAAAGCAAGGTCGAAGTTAATGAAAGGCAATGTAGGTATGGCGAGTATGCTCCTACATCTTGAATTAATCGAGACTGAAAAATCCAAGTGCGACACTATGGCAACTGACGGAAAAAATATTTATTTCTATCCTGAATTTGTTATGGGTTGCACGGAGGAAGAACTGCAAGGTGTTCTCGTTCATGAAGCGTTGCATGTAGTATATGAACATCCTTTAAGGAGAGGTAAACGACATCCTAAAGTATGGAATATCGCATGTGATTATGTCATTAATGCGTACTTGTATTGGGATTTGAATTTGCAACTGCCTATGGGTGGATTGCTTGACCATAAATACAAGGGCATGACTGCTGAAAAGGTTTATCAAATTTTGGTAAATGATGAGGATGCAATGCAAGAAGCTATCGAACAGATACAAGAACAAAAGCCTAATGGAGAAGATGATGAGCAAGAACAAGATGCTCAAAGTCAAGGCGGTTCTGAAGAATCTGAAAGCGGAGAAGAAATTTCTGAGACTAGTCAAGGAAATATTTCTGAAGATGAGACTGGAGAATCTGAGCAAGGTTCAACTGGTTCTGATTGGGATAACATTCCCTCCGCTATTGGCGAAGTTTGGGATGCTACCAACGA
>Ga0181417_1000221_pt1 | contig 19403 bp, 30 predicted proteins | sample 40SPOviralmetaG_FD_130142 | JGI IMG/M metagenome (GOLD analysis project Ga0181417, IMG submission 130142) | Marine viral communities from the oligotrophic San Pedro Time Series (SPOT) site, San Pedro Channel, CA, USA - 40 SPOT_SRF_2013-02-13 | ecosystem: Environmental > Aquatic > Marine > Strait...
AAGCTGTAAAAAGAACAGGTCAATGTTGCATTGCATTAAGAGATGTTGGCGGAATTGACGATAGTAATCCGTATGATTTTGAAAAAGTAAAAAAAGAAATACATTCTGCTTGTATCGAATTCGGAAATAAAATTAAGGTTGTTGAACTTCCTAACATAATGGATGTATTTTATGGCAGAGGTGTTGGTTATAATATTGAGCAATTAGAACTAAGCAAAGAGTTACAAGAAGTGTCCGCCACCAAGATCAGAGATGGTCAAATTGGTCAAGATGGAAAACCTTTAGGTAAAAGACCAGAATAAGCCTCGCGTATGATAGTGGATGATTTAAATTGTATATTCGTTCACATTCCAAAATGTGCAGGGATATCTATAGAAAGCTTTTTTCGAAAAAGCGGATCATTATATATGGAATGGGATGAGGTTAATAAAATATGGATGCAACATGCGACAGCCAGTCAGATTAAAGACTTGTATTGTCAAAAATACGAAGATTACTTTAGTTTTACATTCGTTAGAAATCCTTGGTGTAGGACTTTATCAGATTACTTTTGGATGAAAAGAAACTTAAATCTTGAAGATAGTTTTAAAAACTATTTATTGCTAAAAGGTAATTTCGATACCCAAAGGCTTCGCTACCCTCATTTAAATAAAAAAGGTAGGGGTGACCATGTCATACCTCAATGTGATTTTATTTTAAATTCAAATGGAGAGCAAATGGTTGATTTCATTGGAAAACTCGAAAATCTCGAAGAAGACTTCAATACAATCTGCGATAAAATTGGAATTCCGCGAAAACAACTTCCACACAAAAACAAAACAAAACACAAACACTATACCGAATACTACGATGACGAAACAAAGCAAATCGTTGCGGAAAAATACGCAAAAGACATAAAGTATTTCGGATACAAATTTGGAGAATAAAACATGAACTTAGGAATATTAATATACGAGCAAACTTGGCATCCTGGCGGTAGGTGGAATATAGGAGATTATGTACAAACACTTGCACAGATAAACCAGTATAAAAAAATTGTTAATGAGTATTATAAAGAGGATATTTCATATGAAGTATTTTTTGAAAGTGTGTTGACTGGTGTATATCGTGATTTTAAGTTTATCTTTATTTCTCGTGACAATCTAAGTCAGACTGCAAGTAAATACCCAAATGAAAAAATTTACGTTATTATGAATGGCTGGTACATGCATGGGGTTGATACTTTCCTAGGAAGCGATGGAGAGTTAGACTGGCCACCACCAGACAACATTGTACCTATGTTTATTTCATTACATGTTGCAGAAAAAAGATTGCTTCATGACAAATATTTGGATTACTGGAAAAAACATCAACCAATTGGTTGCCGTGATACAGCAACACTAGAGATGTTTAAACAATCGGGTATAGATGCGTATTTCTCAGGGTGCCTTACCTTGACTATTGATTTTTTTAAATGGAATCCGAGTGTTAATAGAACTGCGGTGGTTGATGTTAATGTGAATCCGGAAACTGCAAGTTATAAATTTGATAAGTTTACACATGTGGAGTATAAACAATTGGATCATCTTGAAGCGCTTAGGGAATCCTACTATTTGTTAGAAAAATATAGTAGGTATGAGCGTATGGTCACAAGTAGGCTCCATGCATACTTACCCTACATATCAATGGGAGGAGTTGCAGAGTTCGTCTCACCCAATGGGTCAGCAGGAAAAAAGTCATGGGCTTCTCCTGGTAGGTTTGGAGGGCTTCGCGAACTAGACCGCGCGAACGTATTAAAAATACGAAATACCATATATGATAGAATGGATGAATTTAAGTCGTTTATTATTAACGAGGATTAAAAACGAATTGGCAGTAAAGTGATAAAAACAGTAATATTTAGATCTGACCCTATGCTACAATTTGAGTTATGTATATTTGAAGACGGTGCAGTAACTTGTCGAAATATAATATTCCAAGATGACACAACTTACAAAATGAGCCTCACGAGTATCGCATCTTTTATTAATGATGTATGTTTGAATTTGAGCAAGACATCTAGTCATGAATACCAAAAAATTATAGATTTACATGAACATTATTTTGTGGTGGAAAACATTCGTGATATATACTCAGGCATAATTGAAGAATTGATAAATGACAACCATGCACCAGAAACTCAGGATTGTGGTTCATTTGGTTTTTTGTGTGGTAATACTAAACCGCAACGACATACATATTTAGAACTATGTAAATCTATAAACGAATTCAAATATAACAAAACGAAAAAATTTAATCAAAATGATATAAGTTTTAAAACAATGCTCGACTATAAGAAGCGATGCAAATATTTTATAGACCTTACAGGACATACATATAGTACAAAGTCATTGCTATTTGTAGCGTCAAAACGCGTATTCTTTGCAAGCACACACCCGGAAACAACTGTGTGGGAAAAAAAATACCTCAAACCTTGGGAAAATTATATACCTGTAAATGAAGATTTATCAGACTTAGAAAAAAACTACAAATTGATTCAGTCTAAACCTTCGTTATATGAAAAAATAGTTGACAACAACAACTCATTAATTAAAAACGAATTATCTAATAAAGTAATGATGAAAAACTTAGTAGAGGCGGTGAATCCTGTTAGTTTTCTTTACCTAAAGGCGTAGTATTGATTTTGTTTTTTACAGGATGAAAACATCCCACTGGAACTTCTTCGCCTTCAAGCGCTCCAAGATGGATTTTCTTTTCTTCAACTATTTTTGTCTGCGTTAACTCAGCAAGAACCCTTAATCTTGCTTCGCAGAACAAATTTTGATCGTATAAATAATCATATTTTGCGTCAATTATTTGTTCGACAAAATATTTATTTGCGTAAAAAGTTCCAAATGGAGCGACCCCTGTAGAGATATTTTTATCAATTTTTTCGATATGCTTCATCCAAAACCAAGGGTTTTCTCCGGTATTCGTAATAAATTTTACATGTAGTGCATCAATATTTACAGGTGGAAGTTCTTTATTTAACAAAACATCCCACTCAAAAAAAGCTACATTATTTGTGGTTATTTTATGGAAATTATCTTTCAACCAGTCGCGAAGGTATTTGTCATGGTTCAAGACTAGTGTCCGCCTAAGTTTGTCTTTTTTTACGAATTTCATCGCTTTTTTTGAAATATCGAGCTTTACGCCAGAATTAACATCTTTGACTCGGTGTGAAGAGTGTGGATCTGGCAAAAAATATTCCCTTCCATCTGCATATAGAATATTAGCAGAAGGATTGGATTTTTCGTAAAAAGATCGATGGATATGCGGGCAAATCTGCGAATCTGCGGTGTGATAGATTATTGTCCAGTCTGTTTCGCGCATTTTTTTATTCATCTCTTATTCTCCAAATTTGTATCCAAAATACTCAATGTCCTTTGCATATTTTTCTGAAACAATTTGACGAGTTTCGTCATCGTAGTATTCGGTGTAGTGTTTGTGTTTGCTTTTATTTTTATGTGGAAGTTCGATTCTTGGCATTTTTATTTGATCGCAAATATAATCAAAATCTGCCTGAAAGTTTTCTAATTTACCTATAAAGTCAACTAGCAAATTACCGCTCTCATCGCACACCCACTCTATATGATTGCTCATTCTCATTCCTTTGGAAGTCATTAAGCTACCGCTGAATATTGCGATTTGTTTTTCTTGTGAATAATCATTTATTATTTTAATAAACTCTTGAAAACTTGGCGCGTTAGCTTGATTCCAATCCCAATTTAAATCCCATCCTCTTTTTGTGTGGTAGTGGTAAAATGAGACCATTTTGTCCCATGGGTTTCTCGTAAAAGAAAACTTAAAATATGAATCAAATTTTTGGGGGTGGCTATTTTTGTAATCCAAGGCTGTTTTGTGACCGCAGTGCTCTTTGTTAAAAAGGGTATCTATGCTTGATCCCCCGCATTTATTTATATGAATAAAAATACATTTATAGTTGTGATTAATCATTTCTTACTCTCCGAATTCGTACCCAAAATATTCAATATCCTCTTTGTATTTTTTCGCAATCATGTCTCTCGTTTTTTTATTATAGTATTCGCTATAATGCTTGTGATTAGTTTTATTTTGATGCGGAAGCTCTTTTCTTGGGATATTAATCCTGTCGCATACAGTATTAAAGTCTTCTTGTAGACTTTCAAATCTACCAATAAAATCGATTAATTTTAAGTCTAACCATTCAATTTGAGGCTTGTAGTGAACCTGCCAAACTCTATGACCTATAATAGTATAATCGTTGCAATAAAGCCTAACAAAAGTTGGAAAATCAATAATGTTCGGATCTTTTTCTTTTTGCCAATCAGGCCCTTGGAACATGTAAAAATAAAGAGATAAAAATCTATCCCAAGGGTTTCTGGCAAAAGCGAATTGAAACATATTGTCTAGTTCGAGATTTTTGCATTGTTTGTCGATAATGTATTTATGTGTGTGATGCTCCACATTTTTTAAGCCTAAGCTCTTGTAAATTGAAGAGCCTGCGTTTTTGGGTATATGTATAAAAATAAAATTTCTTTTTTTGCAAACATTCATGATTGTATATCTGATACAAATTGGTTATTTTTTGTGGGTAATTTTTTGTGATATACATTAAGCATATCATTGCAATATACATAATCTATTCCAAAAATATTTTCTACCTCTAAAAAGTTTACTATTTTTGAACAAGATTTTTTATTGAACAAAATAAAATGCGCCCCTCCTAATGGTGGGTGTTCTGGACGTCTGTTATTCCAAAACCTTGAGTGAAACGCAATACCTTTATATTTTAAAACTATTTTCTGATGACTGCTCCAAAAACTTCCAAACATATCCCATTCTTGACCAATTAAAGATTTGTCAAAGCAATCTTTTATCTCTTCTATACAATCTTGATTAATTGTCCAGTCATCTTCTAGTATTAAATAATTACCGTGATCTGAATCAAGGGCTTTTTTATGTACAAAATAATGCGATAAATAACATCCAAATGTACCAATTCGCTTGGTTGTAGAAAAATCTTCATGTTTTACATACCTACTATAAAAACTTTTGTACTTGCCCTCAATATCTTCCTCTGTAGGGCATATCGCTGAAAACCTCTCGTAGGGAATATTAATTGTAGATAATTGATCTTCCATGAATTTTTTACGGTCTTCTCTTTTATCTAAATTAATGTAATATACTTTATCAATTTTCATAATTGTATTTTAAGTAATCTATATCTTTTTTATAAGCTTGACTTACAATATCTATTGATTTATTATCATACACTTTTTTATAATCAATTTTATTAGACATGTTCAAATGAGGTAATTCAATTTTCTGGATACCTATCCTGCTGCATATATTGTTAAAGCCATCTTGCAACGTTTCCATTCTGCCTACAAAGTTAATATTGTCAGTGAGCCATCTAGTCTGAAGCTCTGCAAAGTTTGGATTGTTGCTAACAAATTCATTGAAATCTTCAAAGTTTCCAACTAAATTCTTATATGATTCGTAAACAGTGTGCCATTTTTGTTTTTTTTCTAGATTTTCATCCCAGAATTTAATCATTTTTTTATAATATTTGAATATACTTAAATGCCTGCACCAAGGATTCCTTGAAAAGGAAAAAGAAAAATAATCATCTAAGTTTTTTCTGCAATTATTCTTGATATCTTCTAGGGTTATATGTTTAAGTGTTGGGTTTCCCCTGTCTTCAGCTTTATCTGAAAGATTGAGCTTTTCATTGAAGGGTTTTAGTTTTGATTCTATTGAAGTCGTTCCCGTTTTCGGCGTAGCAATAAAAATGAATTTATGTTTGTGTGAAATAATCATATTAAATTTCTCCTTCTAATAGCAGAAATGACATAATAGAAATTATTTTTAATTTTAAGTCAAATTCTGATTGATTTTTTGATTCAGTAAATAAACAGTGCATGTTGTCTTTCAATATTTCTTCAATACCTTTTGCACCTTTCATCCATAAATCTCCTGTTAATGCGTTAGATACGGCTTGCCAAGCTACTCGCTTTACGAACCATGATTGATTCAACCTGCTAGGGTCAACAATATGATTTACTACGCAATCAGGAGTATAAAGTGCAGAGTATTTTTTTCTAACTTGCTCTACGGCTAACCCCTCTTCTCCGCTAAGGAGCGTACTCGTTCCACCTTTGCGACCTAAATGAGTGCCAAATCCTCCAATTTCTTTTATAGCCTGCAACCTAAAGCAAATATTCGCTCCCACTAACCAAATAGGCTTATCGTATTCGTGCAAAAATACATCTCTTTCTGAGAAATCTGCCATAGAGAGTTGTCCGAGCTGGTCATCACTCAACCATTCTGGTCTTTCTGCGATTTGCCAATCTGGGATGATTTTTCCTCCAACCACCCCTATTGATGGGTTTTTAAATTTCTTAACCATATTGCGAATTAAATCAGAATCTACGATTGCATCATCATCTACGAAATAAATTAAATCTGATTTTGATTCTTCTATACAGGCGTTTCTTGCTCCAGATAGACCGTCTGTTAACATGTTGATGTATCTGCAATTTTTTATTGTTTTTGATAGATTGTGAATTTTATCGTATTCTTTTTTTGATTCAGCTATAATTTCTGTTGGAGTATTATCTAATATAATAATTTCATATTCATCGGAAGGTGCTGATTGATTTGCTGCAGATAATAAACATTTATATAATAAATCATAATTATTGTATGTACAAATGCATAAGCTTGTAGTTAAATCTTTATTCCAATATTCAAAAGATGGGCTGTTAATGTCTTTCATTAAAGGCATGTATTCTTTTAAGTAGTAAGGTTTTGAATCTTCATTATATATAGAAGACTGCTTTTCTGACAGGTGGCATAAATCTATGCAAGGAAAAAATTTATAATTAAAACAAGTTTCTGCAACATGCATCACGAATCTATCTGCAGGAGCAGTAATTGAATTTTGCTTGTTCCAAGAGAAATCTGGATTTTCTGCTTTAATTTTATTTAATGCATTTGATGGATTTTTCATGAACCCTAAAGAGTCGCAGTCTTTTAGGGCCGAAGCATCTTCAACAAAAGAGATTAATTTTGATGATCCTGTTTTGCTTAAAATATATGCTTCAAGCCCATCCCATTCTCTCGCACCCAAGTGAATGAAATCCAATGATTCGTCTATATCGGGATTTGTCATTAAATAATTAACTAAATCACTAATAACTATGTCGTCCTCGACAATAAGAGCGAAATCTAAATCTTCATCGATAATCTTTTTCCAGGCAGAGTAATGACTTAAGAAGCACCCTGCTGCTCCCGCGCTTTGAGAAAAATATAATTTATAAAAAATGCCAACAGGATCTATTTTTAATCCAAAATTATCAACCACGCTTAGATCTTTGCGGGTATCAATTGCATCTATTCTCTCGAGGCAATTTTTAATTTCATCGGGCAATAAAGAAAATAAATTCTGCGCTTTTAGCCAAGGTTGCGGGTTGTTTTCTAGGTTGATAAAGAATACTTTAAAATTCATTAATTTTTATTTACACCAGCTTTACACCTTTGTTTATCATATTCTTTTAAATATTCTGGCCAAAAGAAATGCCATGCATCGTAGTCATCATTTTCTTTTGCTATAATTAATTCTCGCTCGTAAACTTGGAGCCAATTTCTTTTTTGTGGGTCGAATTCTGTATCATGAATCTGCGGCTCGTGTCTAGAGACACAACCAGTTAATATCAACAAAAAGCAAAAAAACCTCACATATAATAGTACACTTTAATTTAATAACTTCTTGAGTGTGGCTATTTGTTTTTCTACATCCGAGATTTCTTGCTCTATTTTTTTATTATAATCTTTTGTTTTGTTTAATTGTTGAAGAATTCTTGTTGTTAGCTCAGATAGTTCTTCGGCTAATTTTAGTAAAGCCTTATCTTCTTTATTCATATGTGAGAGACTCCGATTTTACTTATCTTTTTCATTGAGTCTTTTAATTGTATTGTATAATCAATTATATTAAGTAATTTTTGGTTGTATTTTTTTTCTTTCTTGCTTTCGCTCTTGCATAATTTATCATAAACTTGAAATCTTAACGAATTAATTTCTTGATCATTCATTTATGTTAATTCCTCTAGCTTCACAGTAGGCCACTGAATATCCAGTTCTAAAATTAAATCTCTCAATAAACAAAACGAGCCCCATGATAACATAGGGCTCCCAAGTTAAAGGTCCAAAATTAAAAAAAACTAGAAAAGCTATTAGTAATAACGGGCAAAACTTGTTGAGAGAATAGTTTATTATTCCCTGTATCACGAAGCTCGTGTTAGGGAAATAATCCGATCGTGCCTAAATGAACGAATTTCGTTTCTAGCAAAACAGAATGCTTTAAAGCCAATGTTATTGCGCTCTTCATTTTTATTGCCAAAAGACTCGGTTAACTCTGGGCGACCAATTTCATAAGTCTTAACGGCGTTGTCAGCATTTTTGTAAACAATAAAGTATTTTTGATTTTTCATTTTTTTGATTTTTGATTTTAAGTTAAACATGCTTGTATTATACTATATAATGGATTGCGTGTCAAGGATTTTATTACCTTTGTTCAAATTGTCTTTTGCCCATAAGGGCTGAAGGTTTGTATAATGGCAGAGTTTGATTATGTCTTCTTCGGTTTTGGCGGTAGATATTGGAATGATGTGATCTATATGCCAACCATAAAAACTATGATTATCTAAAGTCATTTTTTCACCTGTTTTGGGGTGATCGTAAAATTGTTTGGATAGGTGTTTTGCTAATTGTTGCCATGTTTCTAGCCCAAGAAGTTTTAATGACGAATTATTTTTTTTCTTACCGATTGACTTAAATGCTCTACGGCAAGATACTCTGTAAACATGGGTTAGTCTAAAAAGAGGGTCTTTTGCTCTCCTTTGTTTTATATAAGCCTTTTTTCGCTCTGCGATTTTCTCTTTGTTGGCTTCACAATAAGCTTTGTATTTCTCTTTGTTGGCTTTGCGATAAGCCTTTTTTTTCTCTGCAATTTTCTCTTTGTTGGCTCCTCGATAATTTCTATTATACTCTTTTATGTTATCTTTGTTTGCTTTTCTGTGTTTTGCCCTGCGAGCGAGCTCGCAAGATATACATTCAGCCCTAAGTCCATCTTTTGAGGTTTCGCGTTTATAAAATTCGTCAACGCTTTTACTCTCTTTGCATTTTGCGCAAATTTTTTTATATGCCATCGTACTTAACAATATATGTTTTTTATTGTTTGTTAAGTTAGTTCCCCGTACTTCCGAACCCGCCTTCTCCGCGATCAGTCTCTGATAATTCGTCCACCTCTTCGATATCAACCCAAGGAAGCTTCATTATGATCAATTGAGCTATCTTGTCTCCGTTTTTATAGTTTTTTGAACCTAAGGCGGGAACGCTCATTCTGATTTTAATTTCTCCTCTATAGCCAGAATCAATAACTCCAACGGAATTTCTAAGATAGTGGTCTGTCTTTGATATACTTGATCTTGGAAAGATATATCCCACATAACCTTCGGGTATTTCCATGGCCAAATCCGTTCCATATTCAATAAAGTATCCATTGCTCATTGTCGTCGTTGCGACCAAGTCAATTCCTGCGTCGCCTTTTTTGGCATAATTCGGGATTTTTGCTCGATCGTTTAATTTTTTGATTTTTAATTTAATTTTGCTCATTTTTTATTCTTTTTTGATATTTTTGTGTGTAGCACGCGAGGCTTTCTTTCGAAAATTTTTTTTCAGATTTGGAGTTATTTTATTCTTACTTCTTTCCATGAAACTAGTTTTGCCTTGACTAAATCTCTTATGTGCCTTTGTTTCTGACTGAGTTGACTGTTGCCGCTCTTCACTTCGATAAAAGTTATCTCATCATCTCCGAATGAAATATAATCTATGGGCTGCCCTAAAAAAGAGCACCTCTCAGGCTCAAAATCAAACTGATCAAGAAATGGAGCAAGCGTTTCAGCTATATGCCCCAACCTAACTTCACCACTTTTCTTTTGTGATAAAACTTTTTTGCGAGCCAACGTTTCCTCTTCTAGTTCTTTTTCTAGTTTTAATTGTTTTGAAATTAATTCAGACTCTTTTCTTTTTAATTCGGCATTATTTAATGCGGTTATACTTTGTTGTTTAGATATGCTTGATTGAAGCTCTTGTATAGTTCTATTTAAATTCTTCTCTCTTTCTTCCGTGGAATGTGCTCCTTCGTTTAACTTTATTCGCAAGAATTCATTTTCCTGACGAAGACTTTCTTCTAAATCCTTGTCAGAATCTTCTTGTTTGCGGAAAGCTAAATAAAAAATAACACAAATCGAAACAAATAATAAAAATTCAAGCATTTAAGCGCTCCACTTCTACCCCTGCTTTTTTAAGCAATTCCACGCCGTCTTTATTTTTATATAATTCATCGTATACAACGCGAGCTATGTCTGATTGTATAATCAACTTAGAACAGTTTATACATGGTGATGCCGTGGTATATATAGTTGCGCCTATGCTTGACTGAGTTGATTTCGCTAATTTGGTAATGGCATTACTTTCTGCATGAAGAACCTCTGGTTTGGTTTCTTCCTGTTTCCAAGAAAAATAAGGTACCTGCCTTTCGCATTGATTGCTAAAGCCTTTTGGGGTTCCATTAAAGCCATCAGAAATAATAGCTCCACCTTTAACTATCAAGCAACCAACTTGTTTTCTTTTAGCTTTGGATAAAGACGCCCAAACGTAAGCCATTTTAATATAAGCTTTATCTAGCTCTAGCTGATTAGCCATTCACTTTTTCCAAACTTTAAAAGATTCGAGCTTTTTTAATTCTTTTAATTCAACTTGAGTAACTTCTTCTTTTGTTCCCGCTCTTCTATAAATTCGATACTTAGCTCTCTTCGCAAGATTAACAAAAGGCAAATCATACCGAAGTTTTTGAGAGCTTCCGCACCAACTAACCAATTCTTTTCTGTTTACAAAAATAAAATCTTCTGACCTTTCAAACACTACAAAATGTGCATCTCCATGCATCCAGCCAGGATTACCCTTTGGGTTTTTGAATTCAAGCCAAAGCCAATCTTCATTTTGTTTTTTGTTTTTTATTTTTTTAAGATCAATTTTGATAATAATCGGTTTATCTTTGGCGCCTTTACCCTTTAAGATGTGAGATACGTTTTTGCATTTTTCAACAAAGCCTTTTACTTTTTCTGGAGAATAGCCTTTAGATCTAGCTAAATCATCAAAAGGAAACTTTTTATCACCCGATGACATTTATCTAATTTTGTTAGGGGTGTCCGTAAGAACCACTTTGACCTTTTTTAAATCAGGGTCTTTCCATTTTTTTAAAACCTTAACTAATTTTTCTGCCCTCTCTTCCGCATCTTCTTTTGTTGAATAATTTCTATCTTCAATCCTTCTTGAGTTTCTTGTGACTACATATACTTGTTTTTTGTTCATTTTATGATAATGTGTTAATTAAATTTCTTCCATGGTGTGTGATTTTTCTTTCTCCGTCAATCTGAATAAAGTTTCTTCTCAGGAGGTATACCTCATGATCTCTCCTTAGCGATGTTGGGCTCAACCCTGTTACTGCGGATAAAGTCTGAAGCTTGCAACTCCCTCTTTCAGAAAGAATTTCTAAGATTTGCCTTTCTGTGCAAGTTATTCCTTGCGGCAAAATACCTAAAAGGTCAATTAGTATATTGAAATCATTTTTTTCGAAGGTGTTTTTATTTTCACTCTCGCAATATAAAACGATCTCTTTAGCTCTCATGACCGCATTCCTCGCGTTTCCTCTGACAGTAGAAGACAAAAGACTTAAAGCCTCTTTTGAAAAATTTATTCCTTCACAATTTAACTCGATAATTTTAGCAAGATTGTCCTTAGAGTATTGCTCGAAATCAACAGTGGTTAATCTATCTTTCAATGGAGGAAAAAGCTTATCACTTTCTGTCGTTGCGAAGATAAAAGTCTGCTTTGAAAAATCAAACGTAAAAGTCTGATCTTCGTAAGTAAAGTCTTTCGTGTTTGTTTTTTCTGTATTAAAAATAGTGAGGAATGCCATCGTTAAATCTTTAGGTAAAGCATGAGCTTCGTCAAATAAAATGGTTATTTCATTATTCATTATTAATGGAATAAATATCTGCTCAAAGAATTGCTCATTGTTTTTTATTGTAGAACAATTTAGCTCTAGGAATGGGCGCTTCGCTCCATCTTTATTCTTTAGGTTTTTCGCGAATTCTTTTGCAAAAAGAGTTTTTCCCAAGCCTTTGGCTCCCACTAAATTAAGAAAAGGGCAGGTGCTTGTAGCTTCATAAGCTTTTAAGTAGAAGTTTAATTTCTTCTTTACGTTATCTTGGCCAATTAAATGTGAGAAATAATTATTCATTATCAAAGTCTGTTAGAGCGTACTCTATCTTATCTTCTACTGACTGCTCTTCGCTAAAGTCATGAGATGTAGTTTTATTAACTAGGTAGTTTGCATATAATCTACCCTTTACCCAATCTTCGCTAACCGGAATCTTGAGAACTTGATCCGCTGCAAGCTGGGCAATTTCTTCAATAGACAAGGAGACAGTCGGCGTTGCCGCTGATTTACTATTTCGGCGCCTTCTGGGGGTGCCATCTTTGTTTAATGAGATTTTTTTCATATAGGACTATTATGCCACAAAAACAACAAACAGTCAAGTCTAAAATTTAGATTACTTGTTATTTTTTAATTTCAATAAATCTTCTCTTAAATCTTCTATGGAAGAGTTTTGTTCTTCGATTAGTTGCTTTAAGCTATGTATCTCGTTGAGCGCTAAAATTAGCGCTTCATCAGGTTCGAACGTAATTTCGAATTCATCGTCGTCGTCGTCATTTTCACTCATAGTTCTTTAAAGTACACTTCAAAAAGACGGAACCCTTCCTTTACTCTTTTTTCTTGCATTTTATTTTTTGCTAAAGATTTTAAGAGAACACCCCTTTGCTTGACTGAGAAAGCTAATGAAATTTTATTTAAAATTTCTTTCCATTCTCCTTCTTTTAAATGCTTTGGCTTTTCTTCTAGCTTATCTAGTTTTTGAGCCAACGATTCTAAGACCAGCGAGCAAATTTCTTGATAAACTGGCGCTGGTTTAGTGTTTTTTTTCTTAAAAAATGTTTTTAGTTTTTGTAAAATTTTCATGTAATGCTTTGAAAGTGGTGGACGCGGCGGGAGTCGAACCCGCGTCTTTAAATTTTAATAAATAAGATTCTACAAGTTTAGTTTATTTTACTTAAAGTTACGATATAAACATCTCAACTACCTGCTTCAATTATTTGCCTCTGAATACTCAGCGAACTACAGTTTATTAACAGGCGAACCTTTTCTGTTTTTGCAGATAGATGACCCCTCTTCTACCGTATCTGCGTCTGGTAGAGAGGGGAAGCAGTATTTAAGCTGCTAATGCGAGCTTTTCAGCTTTTGGGCTGAAAGCTACAACACGACTTTTATTTTTGCCATGTAAGAAAATGTGCCTTTTTACGAAGCCTGGCACCTCTTCGACTTGCATCATACTTAATTCCGTTTAAATCGAATCCAGTACGCGCCCATAACTATTAAAGAACAATAAATGTTATTACACTTGATTAAAATAAATCGTCGGGAACGTCTTCGTTAACGTCAACTTTCGCTTCTGAAGCAACCTCGTTGGTAGCCTCTGTAGCAACTTTTTCAACTTGAGCTTTCTTAGAATCGGCATCTTCGGAACGATAAACTACATAATCTGGAGCTCTTTCATTCTTTTCTCTACCCTTGTTCGTGAAAACAACGACCTTGATGGTTTCTTCTACGCCTGGCATAGTTTCCATTTTGATTTGACCCGATAGGTACTTTTGACTCTTTCCAGAACGAACCCATAATGCGCCTAGCTCTCTATTTTTCCATTCTGATTGTTTTTCTGACTGTTTTTCTGTATTTTCCATAATTAATTTTGTTTGTTATATAAATTTTGAAGTTCTTGCAAAAATAAAGGTTTTGCGCCTTCTGATAGTTTGTTGTATTGTTTTTTAGCTCGAGAATAAACTCTCTTACTTGTTGGATCCGCACAATTGGGATCAAAGTTTAAAATTTTTCTTATTTTTTTAGCTGCTGTGTTGTTCATGGGGTTAATTATAGTATATATTTTCTATTATGTCAAGTATTAATTTAATTTTTTTGAATAAGTTATTTCTGTAACCTGAAAATCTTTTCTTGTATAGTAGTTGTTTATATTAATATTGTTATCTTTATTAAGTTTGTGTCTAAGTGGGTCTCTCGATAATATTAAATAATTAAAACCGGACTTTCGGGCATAATCCTCTGCGGTATCAAGTAGCTTGATTAAGATTTTTTTTTCTTTAATTGAATTTGCTAAATGACCTTTGGTTTGCCATAAAACTTCTTTAAATATTTTATCTCCTGTCATGTCGTTTATTGATCCCGCAAAGCAACATCCTGATAAACTAATATTACTCTCTTGAAAAGACCAAACTTTGATATATGGAAGTATTTCCCCCCTTGTGATCGTGGAAGATAAACTATTCATCAGAAAGCTTTTAACCCTTGAAGGGTTAAAGTTACCTGTTGATTCGGGAGAAATACTATCCCAGAAGTTCGAAAAAGAATCGTTTGCCCAATCGTCGCAAATTTTATTTAATGCATTAAGGTCTGAGATATCTTTTATCATTGACTTCTATAGTCTACCGAATTAAATGCCGATAAATTTTTTCCTCCTGCATAACTTATTGAGCTTTGAATATCTTCTTCTATCTCAATAAGCTTTCTTTCGTATGTCATTTTATTATCTTGAATTGCATTAAGCTTTCCTTCTATATGGTTTGAATTACCTTTATTTTCGTAACTCGCCGAACCGAAATAGCCTTTTAGGTAGTCTCCATTGAATTTTATTAGTTTTGCCGGGCTATCTGTGCAGGCTGCAAATAAACCTCCAGCCATAACCATTTTAGCTCCCGCGACCAAAGCTTTTGCCACATCTCCGTTGCAAGATACTCCGCCATCTGCTATGATTGGGATTTTCTTATGATCTTGATCTTCAAACTCTCCATTGTATAAATTGGAACAAGATTGAACGCAAGAAAACATAGGAACTGTAAATCCTGTTTTGTCTTTAGTTGTGCAAGGAGAACCTTGTCCAACCCCAACCTTGATTATGTCTGCGCCCCACCTACTTAAGTCTTTGGTTGCTTGGGGTGTCGCGACATTTCCTGCAATTATTTTTGTATCAGGTAAATTATCTTTTATAAATTCTATCATTCTTTTCATTTTTATTGAATGACCATGCGCAATATCTATTGTTAGAAAATCTAATCTTAATTTATTGGTTCTTAATTTATGTATAATTGTTTTATCTTTATCTTGAACGCCTATACTAAAAGATATTGTTTTCCAATTTTCGGAATTTGCGATAGCAACATCTTCTGTCAGATCATTATCAAATCTATGCATAATATAAAAATAATCATTATTACTCATATACCTTGATATATCAATGTCAATCACAGACTTCATGTTTGCGGGTATAATTGGTAGTCGATATTTTCTTTCAAACAGTTCGACGCTTGTGTCGCAATCAGACCTGCTCTCACACTCGCTGTATTGAGGAATTAAAATTACATCAGAATATTTATAAGCTTTATTCATTTAAAATCTTCGTCTTCTTTTTGTTGCCTGAACCAAAATACAGCTCCAAGAACTCCAAATAAAATAAAATCTCCAGGAAAAAATTGAAAATAAGATGATGCTATGACTTCTATCATCTAAACTCTTTCCTTAGTAATCTCCAGCGATCAGAGTCTATTGGTTTGCTTGCTCCATCAATCGCATATAACATTTCTATGATTTCTTCAACGCTATTATAGATGTATTTATGAGGAAACATTCCAAGCATCCACAGTGGGGTTTTTGCTTTTCCGCCTTCCATGCTTACGAAAACAGGTTTTTTTTCACGCACAGCAGTAACAATTTCCTCTGCACTTCCCCAGCTTGCAACTTCTGGAACTAAGTGGGCAATTATAAAATCACTGCGATCAACTAGGTTTAGATCATACGCGCGAACCATTTTCATTCTTTCTGTTACGCGATCATATTGTTTTGTTCTCATCCATGTTTCCATTTCTTCGCGAGAAGCTTCATCTTCTTCGACATCTTTTATAAATGGTTTTTTATAAGGATCAAAACAAGTAATCGAGAGGGGTTCGAGTTTTTCTGAAACTTCTTCTCTCCAATTTCTACCGCTCACATATTGCATGTGGCCAACTAAATAACATTTTGTTTTATATAATAGATTCTTTTCCGTCATGAATCTAGTATACAATACACTAAATCGAAAGTCAAGAAAATAAAATTAAGGATTAATTATTTGTTGGTATTTATTTAAATACTGACTTATTTCATCTCCAGCGTTTGCCCCTGGCTCGGGAATCAAGACCTCAATGGATTCTATAGTTTGAGAGTCGGTGTAGTTTGTGCCGTCTGTGGAAACTGGAAATCTAAAATAAGCATATCTTGGCATAAATCTATTTTCGCTGAGCCCATAGTTCAACCAGTGATCTTCTCCCCACGCAGCTTTTGTTAAACCTTCGTTGTCTGAATTGTATGCCAGCCATAAATCGCCCCAGTAATTTACATAAGCTTCATAATTGTTGGGGTAGTTGTTTATGCTATTAGACATAGAGCTTGCGGAGAATGTACAGGTTTTATAAGATCCTTGGTTCGAAAGAGTTTCAGTATCTTGTAAGCTGCCGCTAAATTGATATGATCCTGATACGTGGATTTTGGCTTTCGTTAGCAAAAGGTTTGTGAAAATAGCGTAAATACTCCAAGATACTCCGCCCCCGGATTGCCTTACGCCTCTTAACCTAAGAGCTGGCGTATTATCTGTCGAGTTTGCCGTTCCATCTGAATCAATATCTTCTGGTATCGTAACTTTTTCCCATACAGTTGTTCCGTTTATAATTAAAGTTTCAACCTCCTGAGTGCCAAAAAAAACATTCTCTGTATCTCCTAAGGGAATATCGGTTTGCGCCATTTTTAAAAAATCGTTAAGTTGTGATTGTTAACGTCTTCGTTGTTGAATTGTAAGAAAATGTTGGAACTGTATCTGTAAATACCGCATTCGCTGGTACCGCAGTTTTTACATTATCAAAAGCCCAATCAGAGCTTATTGAAGTTGTAGTTTCTCCGTCCGTTGGGGAGTTACTTATTGGCCTCCAGGTATCTACATTGTCTAAAACATTGTTACCGTTCCAAAATAAGTTTCCTCCTGAGGCGTAAAGACGGTTTGTTGTGGTTGTCGGCGCAGTAGTATTTCTCAGCATCATTGTACCATTAAGGTCAAGTTTTTCTGAAGGAGAAATTCCAACGCCTAAGCGACCGGCGATATTCACATCGCCGTTGGATTCTATCTGCATCCTTTTATTAGCCGCATCGTTTGAAGCGGTACCGACGTTCGCTGCTGTACCAAAGACGATTTTTGTAGGACAATTCATGGCACTAGTGCCCCATCCAAAATTTAAAATACTATCAGTGGCAGTGGATGTGTGCATCATCATATTTACTGGGAGATCTGCATTCGTGTAAGCGATACCACCTACCCTAGATGACTTATTATGGCCATTAGTTCTCCCGAGATTGTCATCACTACCTCCTAAAACCATGGTTGAAGGATCTGCTACATCAAGCCCAAAAATAGGACTCGCAGTACCAATACCTACTCTGCCAAGGGAATCAATACGCATTCTTTCGTGATCGCTGCCTCCCGAGCTAGTAGTTGTGCCAAAAACTAAATCACCATCTTCTGCGGCAGAAATTCCAAAATCATCGTCATTCAATCCATTTACTGCGAAATTCCCACCTCCAATATAACCCTGTACGACACCATTTTTTCCAAACCACAAACCTCTATTGTCTCCTAAAGTACTATTCGGACAAGATATCATGGCGGTTCCCGCAACTTCCAATGCAGAACCAGGGCTCGTGGTACCAATACCTACGTTGCCGTTGGTATCTATTAAAAATCTTGTACCTTTAGTTGCATCGCTAGGCGTTTGTCCCAAAGGACTGCTTTCTGATATTTGAAAAGCTTGAGAGCCATCCTTGATACCCATAGTGTAACGGATGCCACCTTGATCCGTGAAAGCAATGGCTGCATCTCCTACTCCATTGGTGTTGTCGTTTGAAATTTCGAGCTTCTCTGAAGGACTCGTAGTACCAATACCTACGTTGCCGCTGGAGTTGATGCGCATTCTTTCAAGCTGATCTGTTCCATCATCAGACACGAACGTAAATACGCTATGAGCTGCGTTTTGAGGGCTACTGCTTACGGATAAAAATCTCATGGTTGAACCACCTGCCGAAATCTCACTATACTGAGTACTCGGACTTGAGTCTCGGGATATTCTGAACTGAGAACCATATTCTCCATTCACCTCTAAGGCTGCACCAGGATTCGTAGTACCAATACCTACGTTGCCGCCATTAGGCTGTAAGGCTAAATCATAATTTACAGAATAATCAGTTGAAGATCTTGATTGAATCCAAGAGTAAGGGTCACCGAAACCTACGTCCATAACCCCAGCACCTGCGACTTGCCCAAATCTAGCGATACTATTATCGGCTGATCCTGCTGTAGCTGGAGCGCCAAATACTCCTCTAACATGCAACTTCGCACTAGGACTCGCAGCACCAATACCTACGTTGCCAGCAGAATCAATCCTTGCGCTTTCTACAGCCCCGGCTTTTGTTTTAAATAAAACTGCCCCGCCATCTCCCGTAGTATTATTTATGATACTAAAATCATCGTTTGAATCTAAAACCAAAACATTTCTTTTGGAACCCTGAGAGTCTTTCCATTTTATAACATTATAATTATTAAAAAGCATTCCCCCTGCCACATGCAATTTATCGTTCGGGTCAGAAGTCCCGATTCCGACATTACCTCCGTCTTCAATGAAAATTCCATTTCCGCTATCATCCTCCAAAGATAAACCCGCAGAGTCTCTAGCTCTTAGCTTATCGGAAAATATATATTTGCCATCGGCAACTCCCACGTTTTCACTAAAATCCCAAGAATCTGTAGAGTTACTCCATAAAATAGTTTTATCTGTAGACCCTTTTAACGTTAAGCCTCCACCGTCTGCAGTAATGTCCGAAGCAGAATCTAATACGGCCAATTCAATATTTTTATCTTCAACCCTTACGGTCGCGGTTTCCATAATAACTTGATCTCCAGAAACATACAAATTGCCATCTATTTTTGCATCTCCCTCGACAAACAGTCCGGACTTCAATACCGCATCCTGATCTACATGAATAGTTCCAGAAAGATGCGTGTTTTTTCCGACATTTAAATCGTCCTCTAGATACAAATTAGACTTCAATACCGCATCTTGATCTACATGAA
>Ga0181417_1000231_pt1 | contig 18782 bp, 10 predicted proteins | sample 40SPOviralmetaG_FD_130142 | JGI IMG/M metagenome (GOLD analysis project Ga0181417, IMG submission 130142) | Marine viral communities from the oligotrophic San Pedro Time Series (SPOT) site, San Pedro Channel, CA, USA - 40 SPOT_SRF_2013-02-13 | ecosystem: Environmental > Aquatic > Marine > Strait...
GGACTTTAAAAAATTATACAATGCCTCAGATGTCACAAAAAGAAATAGAAATGGTCAGACAAAGTCTGGCTTATACTCTTTGTTTATCCCAATGGAATGGAACTATGAAGGATTTATTGACGAGTATGGAATTCCAGTCTTTACTACTCCTGATATCGATAGACTCACACCAGACGGTGAATTAATAGATTTAGGTGTAATAGATAGTTGGCAAAACGAGGTTGATGGTTTAAAAGATGATCAAGATGCTTTAAACGAGTTTTACCGTCAGTTTCCTAGAACTACAGAGCACGCGTTTAGAGATGAGACTAAGAACAGTATATTTAACTTAATAAAAATATACGAACAGATAGATTACAACGAAGAGTTATCTAGAACTTTAGGAATTACAATTGGTAATTTTCAGTGGGTAAATGGTATAAAAGATTCACAAGTTATATTTTACCCAGATCCAAAAGGTAGGTTTAAAGTTAGTTGGGTTCCACCTCAACAACTACAAAATAGAGTGATACTTAAAAACGGTATAAAATATCCTGGTAACGAACACATGGGTGCTTTTGGTTGTGATAGTTACGATATATCAGGTACAGTGGATGGCGCGGGATCTAAAGGAGCTTTACACGGTTTAACTAGGTTTAGTATGGAAGACGCTCCAGCTAACAGCTTCTTTTTAGAATACCTGTCTAGACCACCAACAGCCGAGATGTTCTTTGAGGACGTTCTAATGGCTTTAGTATTTTACGGGATGCCTATACTCGCGGAGAACAATAAACCTCGTCTCTTGTATTATCTGAGACGTAGAGGATATAGAGGGTTTAGTATGAATAGGCCTGATAAGATATGGAACAAATTATCTGTAGCAGAAAAAGAGGTTGGTGGTATACCTAACTCCTCAGAAGATATTAAACAAGCACACGCAGCTGCAATTGAGATGTATATTCAAGATCATGTTGGAATGAAGCAAGATGGTACATTTGGAGATTTGTATTTCAATGAACTTTTAAACGATTGGAGTAAGTTTGATATAAATAAAAGAACAAAGCATGATGCATCTATAAGTTCTGGTCTAGCTATTATGGCTAATAATAGACATTTATACGCGCCAAACGCAAAGATAGAAAAACCAAAATTAAACATACATATATCTAAGTATTCAAATAAAGGTGGTATGTCTAAAATAATTAAGAAATAATATGAGTTATACAGGAAGTTTTCCAAGTCAAGTTGTTAGTGATGCAGAAAAGATAAGTTATGAGTATGGTTTGAAAATTGCAAAAGCGATTCAAGGTGAATGGTTTGGTGATGAAACGAACGTACATGGTAATAGCAGGTATAATAATGTGAAAAATAACTTTCGCAGCCTAAGATTATACGCTAGAGGCGAACAGCCTATTCAAAAGTACAAAGACGAATTATCTATTAATGGTGACTTATCTTACTTAAATCTAGACTGGAAACCAGTTCCAATTATACCTAAATTTGTTGATATAGTAGTTAACGGTATGGCGGAAAGAATGTTTGACATAAAAGCCTATTCACAAGATCCTTATGGTGTAGCTAAGAGAACTGAGTATATGGAGTCTGTGATGAAAGACGTTAAAACTCAAGAGTTAAACTTACTATCACAACAAGCGTTCGGTATTCCATTGAACGAAAACCCACAAGAAACTTTACCAGAAACAGAAGAAGAGGTTGCTCTTCACATGCAACTTACATACAAGCAGAGTATTGAGTTGGCAGAAGAAGCTGCTTTAAACTTTTTGTTAGAAGGAAGTAGATATGAGTTAACTAGAAAGAGAGTGCTTAGAGATTTGACAGTTATAGGTATAGGTGCAACAAAAACAGAGTTTAACACCTCCGAGGGTGCTGTTGTTAAGTACGTAGATCCAGCCAACTTAGTTTACTCTTATACTGACTCGCCATACTTTGAAGATATATATTACGTTGGCGAAACAAAAATTATACCTATAAATGAACTTGTTAAAGAGTTTCCACATTTAAAAAACGAAGATCTAAAGACTATAATACAAACAAGTCCTAATCAGTACAGTACTTTTTCTAGAAAATCAAAAGACAACGATAAAAATAAAGTTCAAGTTTTATATTTTAATTATAAAACCTATATGAATGAGGTTTATAAAGTTAAAAAGACTGGAACTGGAGCTGATAAAATTATACCTAAAAACGATAGTTTTAATCCACCAGAAAACTTAGAGGGTGGATATACTAAAATGCTTAGACAAGTTGAATGTTTGTTTGAAGGTGCTATGGTTGTTGGTACTGAAAAGTTGTTAAAATGGGAGAAATCTCAAAACATGATGCGATCTAAAAGTGATTACACTAAAGTTAAAATGAATTACTCTATCGTAGCCCCAAGAATGTATGAGGGAAGAATAGAATCTTTAGTTGGTAGATGCACTGGTTTTGCTGATATGATCCAGTTGACTCACTTAAAGTTACAACAGGTTATGTCAAGAATAACACCAGATGGTGTTTATTTAGATGCAGATGGTTTAGCTGAGATAGATTTAGGCAACGGCACGAACTATAATCCGCAGGAAGCTTTAAACATGTTCTTCCAAACTGGATCCGTAATAGGAAGAAGCTTTACGTCAGAAGGTGATATGAATCCAGGTAAAATACCTATCCAAGAAATAAATACAAATAGTGGTAGTGGTAAAATGCAGAGTTTAATACAAACTTATAACTACTACTTACAAATGATAAGAGATGTGACTGGGTTAAACGAAGCATCAGATGGATCTAAACCTGACAAATACTCTTTGGTTGGTGTTCAAAAGTTAGCAGCGGCAAATTCAAACACAGCAACTAGACACATATTACAATCAGGATTATTTTTAACAGCAGAGACTTGTGAGAAGTTATCGTTAAGAATATCTGATATTATAGAGTACTCACCAACAAAAGATGCTTTTATACAGGCTATTGGTGCTCATAATGTAGCTACATTAGATGAAATGAAAGAATTGCATTTATATGATTTTGGTATATTTATTGAGCTAGCCCCTGATGAAGAACAGAAAATGCTTTTAGAAAATAACATCCAAGCAGCTATAGCGCAACAGGGTATAGATTTAGAAGATGCTATTGATTTAAGGGAAATTAAAAGTGTTAAACTAGCCAATCAGCTTCTTAAGATACGTAGAAAGAAAAAGATAGAGAGAGATCAAAGAATGCAGCAGGAAAACATTAGAGCTCAATCACAAGCTAATCAAGAAGCACAAGAAGCCGCAGCACAAGCTGAGGTTCAAAAAAGACAAGCTTTAGTTCAAACAGAAATACAGCTAGAGCAAGCAAAAGCTCAGATGGAATCTCAAAGACTTAGAGAAGAAACTGAACTTAAAAAACAACTAATTGAAACTGAGTTTGGTTTTAAAATGCAACTAGCTAAAATGCAACTTGGCCAAACTGATGGTAAAGAAAAACAAAAAGAAGATCGTAAAGACGAAAGAACTAGAATACAAGCTACGCAGCAATCAGAACTTATAGATCAAAGAAATAATGGTAAACCACCTAAAAACTTTGAGAAAGCAGGTAATGATACAATGGGTGGGTTTGGTCTAGGACTATAGAATTATTAACTATTATTATATTATATTATGGCAGAAAAAGAAGAGCCAATCGCAAGTGACGAAACTGGCAAAATTAAAGTAAAAGCGAAAGCTAACAAAGAAAAACAACCAGACGGTAACCAAACAGAAGGTAACGTTACTAAGGTTAAGGCAAAAATGAAAAAGCCTGCTGAAGTTATTGAGCAAACAATGACTAAAGTAGATTTAAGCAAACCGGTAGAAGAAACTAAGGTTGAAGAAGTTGTTGAAGAAACTCAACCAGAAGAAGTTTCAGAAACACCAGTGTTACAAGAGATTACTGAAGAACAAGCGGCTGTTGAGGAAATAGCTGAGCAAGCAGAAGAAGCTATTGTTAAAGCCGAGGTTACTGGGGAACCACTACCAGAAAACATTCAAAAGCTAGTAAGCTTTATGGATGAAACAGGTGGTGATTTAAATGACTACGTTAAGCTTAATCAAGATTATAGCGAAATGGACAATCAAGATTTGTTACAAGAGTATTATAAGCAAACAAAACCTCATTTAAACAACGAAGAAATTAACTTCCTTATGGAAGACAACTTCTCTTACGACGAAGATGTAGATGACGATAGAGAAATACGTAGAAAGAAATTAGCGCTTAAAGAGCAAGTTGCCAGCGCTAAAAGCCACTTAGACGGGCAAAAGTCTAAATACTATGAAGACATTAAAATGGGTTCTAAGCTCACGAGTGAGCAACAAGAAGCAATTAATTTCTTTAATAGATACAACGAGGAAGAAGCAGAACGTCAAGAAACACTTGAAAGAAACACCTCTACTTTTTTAAATAAAACTAATAATGTTTTTAACGACAAATTCGAAGGTTTCGAATATACTGTTGGTGATAAAAAGTTTAGGTATAACGTAAAAGATGCTAACAAAGTAAAAGAAACACAAAGCGACATAAATAATTTTGTCAAAAAGTTTTTGAACAAAAATAACGCTATGGAAGACGCTGGTGGTTATCATAAATCTTTGTTTACAGCTATGAACGCGGATGCTATTATTAATCATTTTTACGAGCAAGGTAAAGCAGATGCTATGAAAGATAGTGTTGCTAACGCTAAAAACGTAAATATGTCTCCAAGACAATCTCATGGTGAGGTTGATGCTGGTGGAGTAAAAGTAAGAGTGTTAGGTGATAGTTCTTCTGATTTTAAGTTTAAAATTAAAAACAACAAATTTAAAAAATAATTAAAAATTTACAATTATGGCAATTACACCTGGAGGTAGTTTAAATAGTGTTCCAGCTTCACAGCAACAAACACTATCAACAAACTACCTAGATTTCAACACAGACATGGGTTGGGCTCAACAATATTTACCAGATCTTATGGAAAAAGAAGCTGAAGTTTTCGGACCGAGAACTATTTCAGGATTTCTTTCGCAAGTAGGAGCTGAAGAGGCGATGCAAGCTGATCAAGTTATTTGGTCTGAGCAAGGTCGTTTACACCTTTCTTACAAAGGTAAATTAACAGATACTACTTCATTTCTAGTACAACAAGATATGGATGGAGCAATTCAAACTGCTGCCGGTATCTCAAACGGTTTAACTGGAGTTAGACACGGTATTAGAGTTAATGATACTGTTATTATTTCGGATGCAAACCAAGTGGTTAAAGCATTAGTTACTGTTGTAGCAACTGATGATATTACAATAGCGCCTTATGCTAGTACTACTGTTACAGCTACAAACACTAACTACGCGACAACTATATTAGTTTATGGTTCTGAATACGGTAAAGGAAAGAGCTACCTTGAAGATGATGGTTCAACTGTTACTGATTCAAGAGGAGCTAACGAGCCAGATTTCAAAACTTTCTCTAATAAGCCAATTATTATGAAAGATTATTACGAAGTATCAGGTTCTGATACAGCTAGAATTGGTTGGGTTGAGACTACTGGGGAAACTGGACAATCAGGTTACTTATGGTACTTAAAGGCTGAGGCTGACACAAGAGCTCGTTTTAACGACTACGTTGAAATGGCTATGCTTGAAGGTGAGACTGGTTTAGATGCTACCGCTGCTACTGGTGCAGATTTAATCGTGAATGGTAATGGTAATTCATTTGGTACTGAAGGTTTATTCGCTGCTATTGAAGCAAGAGGTAATTTAACTTCTGGTGTTACTGGTGTTAATGCTGCTACTGATTTAGCTGAATTCGATGCTATCTTAGCTGAGTTTGATAAGCAAGGTGCTATTGAAGAAAACATGATGTTTGTAAACAGAGCTACTTCGTTAGCAATGGATGACATGTTAGCTTCTATGAATTCTTACGGGGCTGGTGGTACTTCTTACGGAGTATTTGATAACTCTGAAGATATGGCGTTAAACTTAGGTTTCTCTGGTTTCAGAAGAGGTTCTTATGACTTCTATAAGTCTGACTTCAGATACTTAAACGACTTAGCAACAAGAGGTGGTATTAATGCTGCAGCTGGTGCAAATGCGATTAGAGGGGTTATTGTTCCTGCTGGAACTTCAACTGTTTATGATCAAATGCTAGGTAAAAACTTAAAGAGACCATTCTTACACGTTAGATACAGAGCTTCTCAAACTGACGATAGAAGAATGAAAACTTGGGTTACTGGTTCTGTTGGAGCTGCTACATCTGCTTTAGATGCAATGCAAATCCACATGTTAACTGAAAGATGTTTAGTTACACAAGGTGCTAACAATTTCATGTTAATGAAATAAGCACAATTTATATTAAAGAGACTGGGATTAATTTCCCAGTCCCTTTTATTTTATTAATTTATATTATATTATATTATGGCAAAGAAAACAAAGAAAGTTGAGGTAGAAGAACCTCAAATTGAAGAAACAATGGTTGAGACAGTTATAACCGAAGAACCAAAAGCAAGAGAAAGATTAAAACCTACAAACGAATGGGAAATAAAAGATAGAATGTATCTTTTGAAAGGTAATAGAAAACCGCTTTCTAGATCGCTAAAAGCTACTGGTATTTATTATTTTGACGAAAAATTAGGTTACGAAAGAGAGTTGAAGTATTGTAAAAACCAAAAAACAACATTTGTAGATGAAATGAAGGGAGATCAAAGATTAGATCATATTGTTTTTAGAAATGGAAACTTGTTTGTACCTAGAGAACAAACGACCTTGCAAAAACTATTATCTTTATATCATCCTCATAGAGACGCGATATATGAAGAGTACAAACCAGCGGCGTTAGCGGCTAATGAGATCGATACTTTAAACATGCAGGTTGATGCTTTGGTGGCAGCAAGAAATATTGATATAGACATGGCAGAAGCTATCATGCGTGTAGAGAAAGGTTCTGAGGTATCTAACTTGAGTTCTAAGGAGCTTAAAAGAGATTTATTAGTATTTGCTCGTAACAATCCTAAGCTCTTCTTAGAGTTAGCGGATGACGAGAATGTAATGCTAAGAAACTTTGGTATTAAAGCTGTTGAAAATGGAATATTAAGGTTATCTTCTGATCAAAGAAACTTTTTGTGGGGTAGTAACGGGAGAAAGTTAATGGTTATACCATTTGACGAACATCCATATACTGCTTTAGCACATTGGTTTAAAACTGATGAGGGAATGGAAATTTATTCTAACATAGAGAAAAGATTAAATAATTAATCAAACTGTAGAGCGGTCGCCCTACGGGGCGATCGTAAACTACAAAATTAAAAAGAAATTATGGCAGTAAGTGTAGATACAGTATATCAAAGAGTTTTGGCTTTAGCCAATAAAGAACAGAGAGGTTATATAACACCTCAAGAGTATAACTTACTAGCCAACCAAGCTCAGTTACTTATTTTTGATGAGTATTTTTATGAGATAGATAAAAGACTAGATGAGCACGGTAATAGCACCGAGTATAGTGATATGCTTGATATAACATCCGAAAAGCTTTCTCCATTTTTAAACACAAATGTAGATATGGCAGCTGTTTCAGGAGCTACCATGACACTACCAACCTCACCAACGCTACACAAGTTGGGTACTGTTTTTTACAATGACGGTACTAGAAGTGTTAAAGTGGAAAGAATAGATGCTAACCAAGCTGAGCTAATGGGGCAAACAGCTTTGTATGCTCCATCACAATTAAGACCGGTTTATGTTAGAAGAACAGAGACAACACTTCAGTTTTTTCCAGCAACAGCCACACCTGCATACGCAACAGCAACTGTTAATTGTAACTTTATTTCTAAACCAGCACAAGCTGTTTGGGGGTACACGGTTGTAAATTCACAAGCTTTATATGATGCAACTTTATCTACTGATTATGCGTTACACGCTTCAGAGGAAACTAATTTAGTTTATAAAGTACTAGAGTTAGCTGGTGTTGTTTTAAACAAGCCAGGTTTAGTTCAAATAGCAACAAACGAAGAAACATCATTATTAATGGCACAAAAACAATAATAAATGGGATTAATAACACAGACAGGACAAGCATATTATACTGGTAGTGATTTTGGAGGATATCAATTCACATCTTTAGAACATATTATTAATCAATTTATTATCGCTTACGTTGGTGAAGATAAGATAATATCAAAAATAAAAAGAACAGACGTTGCTTTTCACGCTATGAGAGCTTTACAAGAATTATCTTTTGATACATTCAAATCTACAAAGTCTCAAGAGATTGTGGTGCCAGCGTCTTTAACAATAGTATTACCTCAAGACTATGTAAACTATATAAAATTAACTTGGAGTGATTCTTCCGGTGTAGAGCACGTTATATATCCAGCGGCAAAAACTTCAAACCCACTTCAAGTACAACAAAACGCGGATGGCGACTATCAATTTGATGGAACCGCCTTAGATGTTGATAACACATCGACAACAAATGCAAATTTCAACACTATGGCTACTAGTCAGAACACTGATGATTATGATGATGATACATATTTATCGTTTAATGGTGAGAGATATGGTTTAGATCCTCAGTACGCACAGGTTAACGGTTCGTTTTTTATAGATGAACTTACAGGTAAAATACATTTTAGCTCTAATATTTCAGGAAAAACTGTGATATTAAAGTATATAAGCGATAGCCTTGGTACCGATGCTGAGATGAAAGTTCATAAGTTTGCAGAGGAAGCTATGTACAAACATATTGCGTATGCTATATTATCTACAAGAGCAAATGTACAGGAATATATAATACAAAGATTTAAGAAAGAAAGGTTCGCTGAAACAAGAAAAGCAAAATTAAGATTATCTAACATTAAATTAGAAGAAATTACTCAAATTTTAAGAGGTAAGTCGAAACAAATAAAACACTAGTATATGCCAGAGTTGAAGCGTAATTTTACCAAAGGTCGAATGAACAAAGACCTTGATGAAAGAATGGTGCCTAATGGAGAGTACAGAGATGCACTAAATGTTGAGGTTGCTACTTCTGAAGGATCTGATGTTGGAACCGTGCAAACGCTAAAGGGTAACACGGCTTTAACAGCTTTGTTTAGCCCAACAGCTAGTTGTGTTGGTACTATTGCAGACGAAAAGAATAATAAGATTTACTGGCTTGTTAGTGATGACGTTAAAAACCCAGATGCAAGTACAACACAATCTAACTTTACAACTCAAGGTGGAGACAATGGTGACGGTCTTGATGAAACTATAACACACGACGTGTATTCTGATTATATAATGGAGTATGACGAGGGTAAATCAGAAACAAATTATGTAGTTGTAGAACATTGGAAAATAATAACTACTATATCAAATGACTCTCACACTAGTGGTGATCACCTACATATTAGTAATCTTACCTACGCTAATGACATAAGATATGCTGGAATACAAGTCGGTATGACCGTGTTGGTTAATGGTATACTGACTAGTATCAAAAAGATTGAAGCAGATACCTCTGGTACTTGGAACGGTTGGAGGGTTTATACTGAACAAACAGCAACTGATATCCCTGCTTTAGCTGACGTTACAGCTGGAGATACTGTTATATTTGAGTTGCCAAAAGAAAAAAGAGCTTTAGGTTTTTCTTATTTTGCAGCACAAAAACCTGGCAAACTTATAACTGGTATAAATATTATTGACGATCTTTTGTTTTGGACTGATGGTTTAACAGAGCCTAAAAAAATCAATATCAAAAGATGTATATATGGTAGCCAGCAATTAGATCCAACTTATCAACCAACAACTGGGGTGTTCCCATACCTAAACGGCACTAGAGCTCTACCAACTCTACTAGTTGTAAACGGTGAATCTCCATCACATGCTAATGGTAGGCTTGGAGATATAGTTGTATATCCTTCAGCTATAATTTACCCATTTTTATCTTACAAGCAAACTACGGTTATCAAAAAGTCTCCAATAGACCCATTGATATTAACCATGTCAAACACAACTAAACCTGATCAACAACCTCTTGACGGTTTAGTTATTGTAGATACTGAAGTAACAGTACCTGCTGGTTTTTTCTTTGATAGTGATGGTGATAGACTAGCTAGTGGCGCAATAACCCCTTCGCTAACATTCAACCCTGGTATGGATTGGGAGATTGGTGACGCTATCGAGTGGTATGCTGAAGATGATGACGTTGGTTTTCAAAATGAACCTACAGCTGTTTTAATAGTAGAATCCGTGTCGTCTAACAACACCGCGTTCACGTTCGAGGTGCAGTCAATAATGCCTATATTGATAAAACCATACGTAGATTTTAAGGTAAGATTGCAGCAAGAAGATCCTTTGTTTGAGTTTAAGTTCCCTAGGTTTGCTTACAGGTGGAGGTACGAGGATGGTGAATATTCTTGCTATTCTCCTTTTTCTGAGGTGGCTTTTTTACCAGAGGAATTTGATTATCTACCTAAAAAAGGTTTTAATCTTGGTATGACAAATAATTTAAGGTATTTAGTTTTGTCTGGTTTTAAACCAACAACCATGCCTTTAGATGTCGTTGAGATTGATATACTATACAAAGAATCAGATTCTCCAAACATTTACACTGTAGACACTATTAAAGCGCCTAGTAAAAGAGTAGATTACTTAGGTACAGACAGTTACAGTGTAAACAGTGCTAACGCTTGGTTTGGTAGGGTTAAATACCAAAATAATTGGCAAGAAATTCCAAGTACGTTAAACACCTCATCTCAACTGGTTGGAGTGTCTGCTTTGACAGGAGGAAATACTGGAGATTTTTACACTTTAGAAGATCACTTTAGCAATATAAATGTAAAGGTTGGTGATGTTATTACGTTAGGAACTCTTGGTAACATAGGTTCTGGAACACTTAAAGTTTCTGGAATGCAAAACACCGTTATACAGGTTAATTCAATAGACGTAACGGTCTCTCAAATATCAATCTCATCAACAGATACAGCCGGACTAGTTACAGATATTACTGGCTCCGCGGGTACTTGGCTTACCGCTGGTAACACCGTTACATTTCACAGAAATATAGCTGAAAAACCAGCTGTATACGTAACTGACCCAAGAGGCTCGTTGCAAGTTAAAACAGATATGATCTATGCCACTCTCCCTTCAAATCAATTGTTAAGACCTTGGGACAACGTGCCCAAATCAGCCTTAGCTCAAGAGATTACAGGTAACAGAATGGTTTATGGAAATTACACTCAAAACTATAATTTAACTGATTCTAACAACGAATTAACTAAAGTCTCGTTTTTAACAAAACTACATACTAGAAGTAATATTAGGAATAGCGTACGTTATGACGATAGAACAGCTCTAATACACCCAACAAATGGAACTACATTAGATTGGTGGGATGCGTTAAATGCTGTTAAAGAGGTACCGTCATATCCAGAGAGATCATTAAAATCTTTAAGAGATTATCAGATCGGAGTAGTTTACGCAGATGAATTCGGTAGGCAAACACCGATACAAACTAATGATGACGCTGTAAAACGTATACCGAAATCTCGCGCGAATAAATACAACTCCCTACGTATTAAACTAGACCCAAATGAATCAACATTTCCAGAATGGGCAACTCACTTTAAATTTTACATTAAAGAAAACGCTAATGAATACTACAACCTCGCTATGGATAGATTCTATAGCGCGGAAGATGGTAACATTTGGTTGTCATTCCCTTCTTCAGAAAGAAATAAGGTAGACGAAGAAACATTTTTGATACTTAAAAAACAACATGATAATGACTTGTTTGTTCGTGAAGAGGCTAGATACAAAATACTAGCCATATCAAATGAAGCGCCATTGTTTGTAAAAACAAAAAAGGATTCCTACGGTATAGTAACACCAACTTTCTCGTCAACTGGTTTTCCGAGAATAGAAGGAATGTTTTTAGACATAACCGCGTCGCTATTTACCAACTCTAGTCTTCAAACTTCTCTAACTGCCAACGACAGGGTGGTGAGAGTTTCGCTTGGAAGCAGCAAGTCAAGATGGTATGATATAGTTAATATAACGAACGCGGGTAGTTACAAGAGAATAACTGTTTCAAAAGCATTTGACGTAGACATGGCTTTTACAACTGATGACAACACTAACTCAGGTAACCCTATGCCTGGTGTTTCTGTTGAAATAGCTAAAAAAGAAGTTAAAAATTTACCTGAATTTAGTGGTAGATTTTTCGTTAAAATACACAAAGATGGTACTTTTGTTGATAATATAACTGCAAGAGCTCCAGATAGAAATTTTACAACAATTAATTCGGTTTCGGTTGCTAGATTACAAAACCACGCTCCGAATAATAGTATTGAAAAGGGTAGCGGGCAAGAGTTTTGGGCTGGGCATCGCATGAATTATCCCCTTTATTTTGGTGCTGGAAGACCTGGCATACCCCATCAGCACTTTTTTGTTGATGAGGTTCCTGGGCTTGGAGTTCACCAAGATGACAGTGGTCCGGGTGGTGGAAGTTGGCAAAACGGCGATGGAAAAGGGTACAGAGAATCTGACCCCGACGCGGGTTATGATGGTAAATGGATATCTACCGAGACTAAAGCTTCTTTAGATATATCTTTCCACGGTTTCCACAGAGGTAAAAACTCTAGACTTGGCCCTTGGCATATCTCGTGGGCTCACATGGACACTCCTATTAATGCTGCTAAAAAATCAATTGGATTGTTATTAAGGACGGCGGGAACTTTATTTAGATTTAAAGGTGATTCCACTATATATAAAATAACCGCGTGTAGAAATCACTCTGTAGAAAACTATGATTACGCGCCTGGTAATGGAGGTGGTTACAAAGAACGATCAAACCATAGAGAAAAGTTTAGAGTAGAGTTTACCCCTAAGATAGGTCAAGGTAACAACGTTCGAGACGCCGTTGGTCAACCATGTTCGGATTACGATCCTTTTGATCAGAATGTTGAGCACAGCGGCACTCCAAATTGGCAACACGACTGGAACAATAACAACAACAACCAAAACTTCAAAAGAACTATAGAGTTTTTAGAGGAGTTTGCAGCGGATGACAGTTACTCGAGTGATAACCCAGCTATATGGGAAACTGAACCGAAAGAAAATATTGATGTAGATCTTTACAACGAGGCAAGTGCAACTTTGCCTATAGGAAAAGAATTTGATACTTACAAAAACGAGTTTTATACAATAGCAAGAGAAACATCTTATAATGCTTTAAATTACTATAACTGCTTTTCTTTCCATAACGGTGTTGAGTCTAATAGAATAAGAGATGATTATAACGCTGTTACAATAGATAAGGGCCCTAAAGTATCCACTGTACTAGCGGAGCAATACAAAGAAGAACATAGGAAATCAGGTTTAATATATTCTGGTATATTTAACTCTACTAGTGGTGTTAATAATCTAAACCAGTTTATACAAGCTGAAAAAATAACAAAAGATATAAACCCAACATACGGGAGTATTCAAAAGCTACATTCAAAAGACACTAACTTAGTGACGTTTTGTGAAGATAGAATTATAGGTGTTTTGGCTAATAAAGACGCATTATTTAATGCTGATGGAAACTCAAACGTTACAGCAACAAGCAATGTATTAGGAGCAGCAACTCCTTACGCTGGTGATTACGGTATATCTACACATCCAGAGTCGTTTGCTGTTGATCAATATAGAATGTACTTTACTGATAAATCCAGAGGAGTTGTTTTAAGATTGTCTCAAAATGGTTTAACACCAATATCTGACCTAGGTATGAGAGATCATTTTAAAGATGTACTTAGAGCAACAAATATAAATCTACTTGGTAGCTACGACGAAAACAAAAAGCTGTACAATTTAACAATGAGAGCAGCTACTTCTAATGCAGCAATAACAGTAACGCCAACTGTTTTAACTGGTACTGGAACTGATTATATAGACTTTGCCGATGCGAATATCATCGGTTACATTCCGTTTGATCAAGGTGGTAACCCTGGTACTGAAGGAGATGGAACTGGTCCTTTTGCTAGTGGTAGCTACCCTCCTTATGCCTATGGTGTTATTGGTAACTCGAGTACCACATTCAACAATCTAAACGGAAATCCTGTTCAAGCTTTTGGTCAATATAATGTTAATAACGATCCTTCATCAGGTGGTTCGGGTGGTTATGGTCCAAACGTTACTCAAATACACTTACCTGCTATGGATTGGTATAGCGCGGCTATAGCTTCTAGAATCGGTGCTTTGATTGACGCCCTTAACAATTGTCCTAATGGAGACGTGTATTTACACGCTCAAATTCAAGGTGGTGGTGACCAAGGTAGGGGAGAAATGCCAGGGACATACGTTAACACGGGCGCTCCAATAGTGACCTTTAAGGTAAATTCAATAAACAACACCGGAACTAGATATGAGTTAGATGTAACTTATTTTTCAGGATTACATGGTGGTAATATCGATAGTTATTACTTTTGGTATTCAACTAGTGGTTGTGATGTTAGTGGTGGTGGAGACTCAGCTTTAAATTCAAGTGGCAATACTAGTGACCTAGGTTATACTGAGATTACAGCTAGTTTTAGTGAAGATTCAAAAGGTTGGGCTAGTTTTAAGTCTTGGTTGCAGCAAACTGGCGTTAGTATTAATGACAAGTATTTTACTTTTTCGAGTGGGGAATTGTACCAACACCATGACAATGAAACTAGAAACAATTTCTACGGGGTTCAGTATGTGTCCACTCTTTGCGTGTTGTTTAATGATATGCCAAGTTCTGTTAAAAGCTTTAGTTCTTTAAGTTATGAGGGTAGTCAATCTAAAATTGACATTAACTTAACAGATGAAGAATACTACAATAACATAGCTCAAGCGGGGTGGTTTGCGGAGTCAATAGAAACAGATTTGGAAACAGGTCAAATACCTGAGTTTAAAGAAAAAGAAGGGAAATGGTTTAATTTTATAAGAGGTAACAAAGTTAATAACTTAGCTAATCTTGATGTAAGCCAATTCTCAACACAGGGTATAGGTAGATTGTCTGCTATTTCAGTAACAGTTCCTGCACCAGCGGTATTAAATAAATTAACAGTCCAAGACGTTGGCGACGCAGATTAAAAATAAACATGGCAAATAACTATACAACAACAACACCAACAACACTTGAATTTCAAGGCGATAACGTCGGCGCCGGTACAATACCTCTTACTTATGATATTGTAATAACACCAGATACAGGCTTTACCGTACAAGCAGCTGATTTTAGTATTGGATCGACTCTACCTATTGAGGTTACCTCTGTAAGTTTTGCGGATACAACAACAGCTTATGCACTTGGCAATTTAGTTGTTGCAACAGTAACTCTAGCGCAGTGGTACACTATGCCAGCAACTCCTGACACTATTGAAGTAGACATAGATGGAAGAGCACTACCATTTGCTCAACCTAGACTTTCTTTTACAACATCAGGTAACATACCAGGAGCAAGTAGTGGTAAATTTGTTACCGCATCAGGCGTAACATTGGTTTCCACCGCATATAGCGGTGAGAGAACAATGGTAAATCAGGAGTATTACGTGGATATACCCGCTAACTCACAAATGTTAGTTTCAAGTTACATTATAAATTCCACTGTTTACGATGAGGGTTATTACACTAGCTTACCTCAACATAAAATTACTTCACCCGATCCATCTAGATGGAGTTCTCAAGTTTCGTCTGTTTTATACGGAACAACTACAGATGACCAAACAGCTAGCGCTAAGCTTGGTGAAATTACTGGCTATCAAATAGATTTTTATTATAACATGGGTGATTCAGCGGTACCTTTGTCTGATGGTAATTCTATAACAGTAACAACAGTTGCTCCAAAAGCTTTTACAACACCTGTTGTTAGTATTAACAAAGCTAGATATGATGGTTATCAAAACCAAAGCATACTACCATCTAGAGATATAGATTTATCATTAAATGTGCTTGGTTCCCCAGGAGCTACTTATGATATACTAATAATGGACGATAACGGTTTATCTTATGACTTTACATCAGACACGTTTACTAGAGCTCTAACTAAATCAAGCGAACAAACAATAAACCTAGGCTCACCAACTATCACGACTAGATCAAACGATCATATAATAACAGTACCTGCTTACAATGAAAAAGCTGCCTTAGCTAAATATCTAACCACAACAATAACTCCAACAGGAGAAACTAAAACAACGCCTGATGGCACCAGCACAGATCCGTACGTTATAACTTTAAACCAATTTGGTGAAGTTGATTTTACAATAGGTGTAACACCAGCTACTTATGGTGTAGCGGCTACAACAGCAACTCTACTAACTTTTAAGAATAAAAAACCATTATCTTACCCAACGATATTTAACCCAACAGATTTTCCGTTATTATCTACAACCAATAATAGTTATTTCAATATTTCAACACCACTATCTTACACCGTCAGTGGTGTTGTTGGTAGTAACTATACAACAGGTAATTTAACTATGGCCGCGGGTAGTGGTTATGTTGATAAGAAAATTCAAGTTGGCGATACTGTAACCCACGCAAATATGCCAGCTGGTGTGACGGTTACCCACGTAGATGTTGGTTCTAACGTTCTTGTTTACACTCTTAGTAATCACGCTGATACTATTACTCAAATTAACGCTGGGCAAACCCTAACGTTTACAAGAACAGTTGGTATATCTAGGCAACCTTTAGCCACAGACTTTATGAACACAGGCGTGAGTAGTGCTTTCAAACCAATATCAAGCATTCAAAGTATAGTAACCCAAGCAACTACTAATTCAACTACAGTGGCAATTGGTGTTGGTGATGAAGTTGTAAACGGCCACGCGGTTCAGGGAGATTCTATTGTTGGTTACCCAACTGTGGTAAGTGGTGGTGGTTCTCAAAACTTAGTATTATCAAGTCTTCAAACCTTACCTAGTGGAGAGAGTTTAGAGTTTTCAAACGCCATGAGTGATTACGAAATAGTTGATATAAGTGTTACTGGTGCTGGTACCTCTGATTGTAAGTTAAACGTAGAGGGTCACGTTAATAGAGTTGGTCACGCTGACATTGTTGAAGTATTATTGCTTCAAAACTTTATAACATCATACGTAGCTCCGGTTGCAACAGCTCAAGCGGTTGATTGTCCTCTTGGTGGAAGCGTAAAGGTATATCCACTGGGTACTGGTCACACTGGTGTTTTAACAATAGCTGAGGTTACGAGTGGTGGTAGACCTGCTGATGATTTGGCAACAATCAGCGATGATGGATCATATTTATTGTACTTAGCACCAACCTCAGGTTCAACAGAAACCATAACATATAAAGTTAACGATGGAATAAACACAAGTACAGCCACAGCTGACATAGTAGTAACTCTAACATCATAAAACATGCCTATAGCAACTTTAACATTTCCACAACAAATACAAGCATCAGTACAAACTGGTGATTTAATATTATATTGTAATCCTTCTACTGTGGGTACATTTTCAACAGCAGCACAATCAGATGTTGTTTTGCTTGGTACTTGTCTTACTGTTGCCGCTAATAGATTATCTATGACAGTTGATCACGATGCGTCTGTTACAATGCCAACTACTAGTAGTTTTATCTTGTTTAGTAAAGATAAATATTCAAACCCAAGTGGATTATTAGGTTACTACGCACAAGTATGTTTTAAAAACACGTCTACAACTGAAGCTGAATTGTTTGGGATAAACGCTGATATATTCGAAAGTAGTAAATAAACAGCGAAAACTGTGACTATATAGACATAAAATTAAATTAAATGTCTATTGAAAAAAAGAAATCTGAACTACTAGTAAAAGGTAGAGAAAAAGTGATAGAATTAGAAAACGCACTTATAGGTATAGCTGACGAAGAAAACATAATAACCCACCAAAACTCTAAACAATTTCCACTTAAACATAGTTTTGCTGATGGGATATATGTTAGGCAGATGAGCATGGATAAAGGTAGTTCTGTTATAGGCGCAATACACAACCACCTACACGTTTGGTTCTTATTAACTGGAAATATATCTGTAGCAACAGAGAAAGCTGTTGAAGATTATATAGCGCCTTGTTATGTCATCGCAACTCCAGGAACAAAACGAGTTATATACGCTAATGAAGATTCTATCTTCGTTAACATACATAAAAATCCTTCTAACACAGAGGACATACAAGAGCTAGAAGGCGAATTAGTATCAAGAAATTATGAAGAATATGAAAAATATATTAACAAAAAATAACAGCTTATGAGTTTTATAGTGGTAGGTATAGCTGTTGCAGCTGGTGTAGGTCAAATAGTTGCAGCGCAGCAGGGGAAAAAGAAAAGAAAAGCAGAGCAAAAAGCGGCGGCTATTGAACTAGGAAAACGTAAAGACGCTTACGAACAAATGGATACAAGTAATCCTTACGCTAACATGGAGAATACCATGGAAGATTTAACTGTAAACACTCAGCAGGCTCAATTTCAAGCCCAACAAAATGCACAAAACCAAGCTAACACCATGCGTAACATGCAGGGAGCAGCCGGTGGATCTGGTATTGCTGGCTTAGCTCAAGCTATGGCTAACCAAGGCGCTATTCAAGCGCAGCAAGCGTCAGCGTCAATCGGTCAACAAGAAGCGGCAAACAAAAAAGCCGCGGCTCGAGAGGCTAGTAACCTTCAATCTCAGGAAAGACGAGGTGATGCTAGAAGCCAAGATTTAGAGAAAGATAAAACAGAGACTTTACTTGGTATGGCTCAGCAAAGAAAAGGTGCTGCTGACGCCGCTAGACAAAGAGCTAGAGATCAAACAATGCAGGGTATAGGTACTATTGGAGGTGGTTTAA
>Ga0181417_1000232_pt1 | contig 18782 bp, 16 predicted proteins | sample 40SPOviralmetaG_FD_130142 | JGI IMG/M metagenome (GOLD analysis project Ga0181417, IMG submission 130142) | Marine viral communities from the oligotrophic San Pedro Time Series (SPOT) site, San Pedro Channel, CA, USA - 40 SPOT_SRF_2013-02-13 | ecosystem: Environmental > Aquatic > Marine > Strait...
GACTAACTGTTGCTGGTGTATCTACTTTCTCTATTGATAGTAGTAGTAAAAGTGTTCAGTTTAAAAATACTGGAAACACTGCTCGTGTTGCCATCAATATGGTGGATGCACAAACACCTCGTATTCAATTTATTAGTAGTGATAATGATATAGCATTTCTCAGTGGTGATAGTAATGCAAATATGATTCTTGCTGCTGGCAATACTTTAAACTTAAGAGCAAATACAAGTGAAGCAGTATTGCAAGGTGATGGAGACACTGGAATTTTTGCTTATGGTGTTCAGAAACTAACAGTCAATTCTGGTGGCATAAATGTTTCTGGTGCTGCAACTGCAACAACCTTCAGTGGTTCTGGCGTAACAGTCACTGGAACTACTTTCTCAAATCAATTAAATGTTTCTGGTATTTCCACACTTTCTAATGTAACTGTTGGTGGTGCATCCACTGAAATGGTTGTTGATGGTGATCTGAGAGTTACAGGCATTATCACCACAGGAACAGGATCTGTTACCATTGATGGCACTACAAATGAGATAATCGTTGGTACTGGTGTTACTATCTACGGTAACACTGGAATCATCAGTGCTACCAAAGTTGCTTCTCACAGTCTTCAGTTCACTGATAACAACGTAACGATTGCTGGAACATCAGGAACTGCAGGTCAATTCAAGCAGATTGGTGGTGCTCCTTTCTATTATGATGGTACTGCTTGGAGAGAAATAGTTCTTTCTGATGGAACTCCAGTTACAACATCGGCAGATACTGATTGGGATAATGTACTAATTCGATTGGATTTTGAACAGGCAAGTACTGATATCACTCTGATTGAGAATAAGAAAGTTCTTGGAACTGGGCAGGATCAGAATCCTGATAGTCCGCGTGCGAATACTATTGATCTAACTGGTTCCCCAGTTAAGTTTGGTAGTAAGGCATTAAGATTTGATGGTAGTGCTGCTGGACTTATGCCGTTTGCATGGATCAATAGAATTGATGGTACTAATGATCGTTTGATGTCCTTTGAAGGTGCTTTCACAATTGAACTTTGGATTTATTTGAGTGAACTTCCTGGTACGGGGGAATGCTTCCCAATTTTAAGTCAAACTGAAATTGCTTCCAGCCCTGATGATGATTGGTCATTTAATATTACAAGGGCTGGATCATCAACATATTACGATATAAACTGGTATAATAAAAATCATAGTGATGGAACCGTTAATAGTGGATATGGAAAACGGATTGGTTACTTTGCTAACACCAGTCTGCTGAACCAATGGAATCATTTTGCTCTCGTTAGAGAGGCTGGTGATAGTTCAATACATTTATATTGGAATGGAACTGAATCAGGTTACACAAGCGGAAGCAATGATTCTTTAATAGACACTACAGTAAATGATGCTGATGTAAGTGATTACATATCTTTTGGATATCACTACAATTTGAATACTACTCAGAGATGGTTTACTGGAGTGATGGATGATGTCAGGATCTCCAAGTCCGCTAGATATACATCTGACTTTACAGCACCAACATCTGCACTTCCAATTAGTGGATCTTCTACTACAACTTATACCCCACCAGGCAGTAAGCAAGGTGAAATTACACTTGGCAATACACCAACCTGGACTGGAACAACTGGTGTAACAGCATCTAGACAATCTTCTGGACATTATCGTCTTACATTTGCTAGTGCATTTGCTTCAAATACTGCGTATACTGTGAATGCAAATGCAATGAATTATGATCCTGCAACATCAATAGTTGGAGTTGGTGTTAGTAGGGTATCATCATCTGCTTGTGATTTCTTTGTCTCTAGAATGAGTGATAGTGCTTTGGTTGATACTGGTAGTTTAGCTATCAGCGTATATAAAAAATAATCTCGTTCAATAAATACATAAAAACAGTCTAATGGGAAATAAGACCAGACATACCGCTAATCTTGTTTCGGATAATAACTTATTCGTTGACATTGCCAATGATCGTGTTGGCATTGGATCGACCCAACCGACTGCAAAATTAAATGTTGTAGGTGTTGTATCTGCAACTTCTTTCAGGGGAGATGGATCTCAACTCTCTGGAATTAGTGTTGATTCAACTTCTCTTGTCGATTCCAATAGTGTAACAAGAGTTCAGGCAACCACAACTGGTGCTATAGTAACTGGGATATTAACTGCTACTTCATTTGATGGTGTAAATTTTGCTGGCAAGGCAAACGTAACTATCGGTGATAATCCTCCTGGTATCGGAACTGCTTCTGGTGACCTGTGGTGGGAAAGTAATACTGCGAAAGGACACATCTATTATAATGATGGATCCAGTGCTCAATGGGTTGAGTTTAATCCCTCCAGTGGTGGAGGAGGAGGTGGAGGAGGTGGTTCCTATGGGAACTCTGACGTAGACTCTCATTTAAATCAAGGAACTGCTTCTTCAGGTCAAATCTTAAGTTGGAATGGTTCTGATTATGCTTGGGTAGCAGATCAGACTGGTGGTGGAGGTATTGCTCTCACAGATCTATCTGTAACACAAAATTCTGTAGGAACAGCAGCATTATCATATAATAATTCTACTGGAGTTTTTTCATATACTCCACCTGATCTAAGTTCTTATCAACAGAAGACTGCTGATGGTTCAGCACTCACTGGTATTGTTACTTCAATCGTTGCTGGTACAAACGTAACTCTATCAAACACTGGTGGAATTTATACTATTAATTCTACTAGTAGTGGTGGAATTTCTAATGTTGTAGAAGACACTACTCCACAACTTGGTGGTAACTTAGATCTTAACAGTAACAACATTACTGGAAACGGTAATATTAGTATTAATGGTACTGCTTCTATAACTGGTAGTAGTTTACAACTGATTGATAATAATAATAACGATCCTTATATTAAGATGACCTCTGGTATTACCAGCATCAGTCATCCTGCTCAAAGTTTTTATCCTCAGAGAATTGCTACTACCAACCAGGGTATTGATATCTATAAGGATGTAAGTATTAAAGATACTAACAATACGGAGAAGTTTAACTTTAATACTGGTAGTGGAACATTAACTGCAAGTTTCTTCTCTGGTGATGGTAGTAATCTTACTAATGTAAGTGCTGGTTCTACTGATTTAGTTTCAACTTATAATCTTTTAAGTACTTCACATAATAGTGCATATTTTATATCTGGTCCTGGTATTACTGATACCACTGAGGTAAATCCAACCCTTTATCTGACTAGAGGACAAACTTATAAGGTTTATAATGGTGCAGGAACTCACCCATTCAGAATCCAATACCAACATAAACTTATTTCTAATGCGACTGTTTATGGTGATGGAATAACTGGCAATCAGGCAGGATCTGGTGCTACTCTGTATTGGGAAGTTCCATTTGATGCTCCAGATGTTCTCTACTACCAATGCTCTTCCCACATTAATATGTCGGGTAAGATCATCATTATGGGTGACGTAGTAAATGAAGGTTCTTGGACTGCATCTGCTGGAGCTGCTCAAACGATTGATACAATCACTGGAGTTGCTAACAACGCTATCAAGACTGCTGAGTACACGATTCATATTGAGAACGGTAGTAATATGCAAGCACAGAAAGTTCTTGTAATGCAAGATGGAACAACAGCATTCTCTCAGGAGTATGCGATTATGCACAAGAGTGGATTGCTTGTTTCAATGAGTACTACAATCAGTGGAGGCAATCTCCTCTTACAGGCAACACCAGAGACTGGTGTAAGTGGAACGACAACGTATAAAGTTACTAGACAGACAATGCGATGAAGAAATACACATTAGCGGTTACAGGTCCTGAGTATTGGAGTGAGATTCACGATGCTCTTATAATTGACTCCAACCAAGATGGTATTCCTGATCGACAAGTAACTTGTACTGATAGTAAAAATCATAGTCCTACAAGAGGAACTTATGAGTTGACAGAAGATGAAGCAGCAGAGATTGCTGTACATCCTCACGTTAAGTGGATTGAGTTGTCTCCTACAGATAATCCAGAATCATATCCTGATCCATCTCCTGCCACAAAAAGGTTTCGTGGGAATGTAAAAATATATCGTGACTTAGGAACTAATGCTCCACCAGCGACTAATCCAACTGCTGCTGATGATAGAAGAACGAACTGGGCAGTTAAGAGAGTTGGTATTGCTACTAATGGTGACAGTTGGCCAAATGTAACTGGTAATCCTGCAGTTATTAATGATGATGTTAGTTATAGTTTAACTGGAAAGAATGTTGATATTGTTATTCACGACTCTGGGGTCCTTCAGTATCATCCTGAGTTTATGATCAATGGGCAATCAAGAGTAAGTGATATTGTTCTTGATGGACCTTATTATATTGATCCTAATTATTTTATAACAAACAGTTATACGTACACAAAACCAGATGGTAGAACTGGTATCACTACAGCATCAGCAGAAGGTTGGTGGGAGAATGCTTCTAATCGTTCTGCTGCTTTTCAGTCTGAAGGAACTGTAGCAATATCTGCATCATATACTGCTGCAAATGCGGTTGGTGATAATCTTGATGGAACGAATGGTATGAGTAGCGGACATGGAACTTGTTGCGCTGGTCTTGCTGCTGGTAAGTATATGGGTCTTGCTTTTGAAGCAAACATTTGGAATATGCCAGGTATTAGTGATGCAGTTGGGATGGGTATTGAAGCAAATTATGATCTGATGAAGATTTGGCATCGCAATAAACCAATTAATACTGCTACTGGTATAAAAAATCCTACAGTTATTAATGGTAGTTGGGGATATCAAGCAGGTTTTGAATCTGGAGATACTGTAAATTATAAGTTTAGAGGAAGCACTGGAACATTTACTGGAAATGCTGCTACAACGGATCTAGTAACAGCAATGAAAAATGGTCTGAATAGTCAGGTAGCAGTTAATTTTTCTGCAATTGAATGTTCTTGGAGTTCTTCATCACGTTCAAACTCAACCGATACTGCTGCCGATGAATTGATGGCAGAAGGTGTCATCTATGTTGCTGCTGCAGGAAACAATAATCAAAGGTTGGGTATTGGTGCCAATGATCCTGATCGTTTAAATTATATGGATGATGATTATTTTAACAGTGGTGACCCTAGATCAGAGTTTCCTGGCGTTGCCTGCCCGTGTAATCATAGAGACTGGATGAATCCTCAAGGTATTGGTTTTGATAGTGCTACTGATTTTCATCCAGTGATTTGTGTTGGTGCTATGGATGAGTTTATCAATACCGATTACTCTGAAAGGAAGGCATCATATTCAAACAATGGACCTGGTATTGATGTATGGGCACCTGCTGATGAAACACTAGCACCAGGAACAAATGGTGCTGATGGATATACGGATTTTCAAAGGTATGATGACAGTCGTTTTTATGATAATAATTTTAATGGAACAAGTGCAGCATCTCCCGTAGCAGCAGGTTTAATTGCTCTTTATATGGAGACTAATCCAACAGCAACTTCAAGACAAGTTAAGGATTGGTTGAAGAGGAGGGGAACAAAACTTACTGATACTTACTTCGATTCTGCTACTGATGATACACTGACTGGATACTGGACTGGTGATTATAATCTGAGAGGCGCTGAAAAGAGAATACTTTATGATGAAACAGCGAATGATACTGTTCCAAAAATTACTGGTGTAAATATCAGTGGTATCTCATTCAAGCAATCCTAAATACATAAAAAACCTGAAATGGCAGATAAAAGTTTTGGCGTAAAGGATATTAATCTGATTGGTGCATCAGGTACACCGGAGATTGAAAGTCCCAACAATCTTAATATCAAAGCAGTGAATGTTGCGATCAGCACTGATATGAGTGTTGGTGGTAATGCAACTTTTAGTGGTAATATTGGTATCGGAACTGATAATCCCGCATATCAATTATCAATCTACGGCACTGGTGCAGTAAGAAATGAGATAGTTTGTACTGATAGTAATGCTGCGGGCGCAGGTATATATCTTAAAACATTGAGCGGCGGTTCAACGGTTTCTAATTCAACGATAGCGACAAATAGTAGTGGATCTTTACTATTTTGGACTGGAACATCTGGTGCTTCAGAAAGACTTCGTATAGATTCAAGTGGGCAGTTTGCTTTTGGTCGCACAGGTCAAATAACTGGAAACGGAAATCAAAGCACAAGTGTTTTTGAACAACTGTCAAACAATAATTATCCATTAGCATTGCATTCTGCACAAACTAATAATCGTGGTTTGATGATTTTTTATGCTACTACTGGTATTGGTAATGCTGGTGATCCATTCATAGTATGCACAGATAACACTAGCAATAAATTCTTAGTATCTTCTAACGGTAGCGCCACGTTTGCAACATATGATGATAGCTCATCCAGTGGATTTGGTGTAAAGCTTAATGTCGCTGCAAATTCTGGTGATGTAAGGTCTCAATGCCAATCAACTGCTAGTCAATATACTCAGATGTATGGCGGTTATTTTGGTAGCATCAGAACTTTTCACGTATTAGCCAACGGCAACGTTCAAAATACTAACAACTCTTACAGTCAAATTTCTGATGTTAAACTAAAAGAAAACATTGTTGACGCAAATTCTCAGTGGGATGACTTAAAATCTGTTCAAGTTCGCAATTTTAATTTTAAAGCAGAAACAGGTCATTCAACACACACTCAAATTGGTGTTGTAGCTCAAGAAATTGAAGCTGTATCGCCTGGTTTAGTTTACGAAACCCCTGACCAAAATAATGAAGGTGAAGATCTTGGCACAGTTACTAAAGCCGTCAATTACTCCGTGCTTTATATGAAGTCTGTCAAAGCACTTCAGGAAGCAATGACTCGAATCGAAACCTTAGAAGCAAAAGTTGCAGCATTAGAAGGTTGATTGATATTTAAATAGTGTCTAGATAAGATAAATAACTAAAAATCTATAATGGCAATTAATTTTCCTAATAGTCCTACTGTAAATGATACTTTTGCAGTAGGTGGAATCAATTTTACTTTCACTGGAGTGAAGTGGGAGAGTGGTGCTGTTGTAGAATTGAGTAGTGATACTACACCAACACTTGGTGGTAACTTAGATGGTGGCGCAAAGAATATTCATAACGTTGGAGTTATAACTGCTACTGGGTTTAGTGGACCTCTTACTGGTAATGCTGACACTGCTACAACAGCAACTGTTGCAACTGACGCACAAGGACTCACTGGCGATCCAAGTATTCAAGTTACTAATGCTACTGTTCTTGGTAACTTAGATGTTCAAGGGACAACATCAACTATTGATACTGCCATCACACAGGTTGATAGTTTATCAGTTGAAGGTTCGGTTGGGATAGGAACTACTAATCCAAATAGATTATTACAAGTAGACGGTGCATCGGGAGGTAATGGTAAAGTTCTAATTTCTACTAATGGTGCTTTCTCGGGAACTGATACTGCAGATCTATCTTTTAGAGTTTACGCTAATCCAAGTAACGGAAACGCTCATAATCCACAAGCACAGATTCAAGCAGTCGGCACAGGAAGTTATGATGCAGCATTAACATTTAAGACTGCTGTAGGAGGAAGTGACAATAATACTCCATTAGAAAGACTTCGTATAACTTCTGATGGTAGAATTGGCGTTGCAACTGATAATCCAAATTCAATGGGAAGGGTTAGTATAGTTGTGCCCTCTACTGGAGGTCATGGTGCCATTAATATACAGAATCCTGAAGTTGGCACTGGGAAGACAAATATTGTTTTTAGATCTCTTGATAATAATGGTGGTAACTGGGCAGATGCTGAATTAAGAGCTGAAGGATATTCTTTTAAGATTAGAACTACAGAAAGATTTCGCATAGATTTTGATGGAACTGTTAGTGATTCTATGGGTCCACTGAGAAGACTTGGATCAAATATTATAACTACTAATTACACCTTAGTTGCTGCCGATGCAGGAAAAATGGTAAGAGTTGATAACGGTTCTACAATTACAATTCCTGACAACGTTTTTAGTACTGGCGATATGATTACAATTGTTTCAGGTAGTTCTAGTAACGTACCTATCACTCAAGGTAGTGGATTAAGTCTTTACAATGCTTCTGATGGAACTACTGGTAATAAAACCCTAGCAGCACGAACTGTTTGCACAATTTTAATTGCTTCAGGTGGTTCAAGTGCTAAAGCATACATTGCTGGTGGAGGTATTAGTTAATGATGCAACAAATGTTTCTAGGTTATGGTGGTGGATCTACTCCAGAATCATTTGAATATTTTTATGATGGAAGCACATCCACAACAATAACCGTTCCAGGTGCTGTTTCTTTTTTCAAAGTTGCAGGTGTTGCTGCGGGTTCTCCTGGTTCTAATGGTCCTAATAGTCATACTGCTGGTGTTCCTGGTGGTGGAGGAGGTGCTGGAAATCTTTCTGGTTATACAGTTCCTAATGCAACAGTTGCGGGACAAACGATTTATATTGGAACTTCTCCAAACGGACCATCATACATAAAGACTGGAAGTCACAGCGGAACTTCTATTTGGGAAGCAGGTGCTGGTGGTGTTAGTGGTGGTGGAAGTATGGTTGCTGGACCTGGAACTGTTGGTGGTAGTGGTGGCAGTGGTGGTCCCCGATATAATCCTGGGGGAACAGGTGGTAGTGCTACCAATGCTGGATCTGGTGGTGGTGGTGGCGGTGGTCATAGTGATGGTGATGGGGGAAGTGGTTCTGGAAGACCTGGTGGTCCTGGTGGAACTACGTCAATATCTTCAGCGATTACACCTCTTGGTGTAGGACCTGCACCTGCTTGGTCTATCACTGGAACACCTGGCGGTAGTGGAGGTAGTGCTCAGCAAGGTGGTGGATCAGCTCCTACTGGTGGTGCCGGTGGTGGTTCACAACCCGGAGGATGGCCATCTAGTGCTAATGGTGGTTCTGGTGGTGGCGGCGGAGGTGTCGTTATCTATGGATCATCTTATGGTGGTGGTGGAGGAGGATTTGGTAATAACCACTCAAGCAATACTGGTACTGGTGGATCTGGTAAAGGTGGATTCTTAATTATTCAGTTGACCTATTAATAAATAACTAAAAATGTGTAATGGCTAATAATAGGGAACTATCACAATTAGGTTCTATAGTCAATATTAATGACTCTAATAGAACTCTTGGTATTGCCGCTAGTGTTGGCATTGGCACGACTGTTGCTGATTATCAACTTGATGTTGCTGGCGATATAAATTTTACTGGTGATTTATATAAGAACGACCAGTTATTTACATCTGGATTAGGTGTTGGATTTGCAACGGTAACACCTAACAGTGGTATTATTACTGGTAGAGTTGGTGTTGGATTTACCGATATGAACTTTATTGGCACCGGTATTACCGTGACTGGATATGGTTCTACCGTTGTTGTTGATATGAGTTCGATTGCTGCTGCTTCTGCGGGGGCAAGTGGAGATGATGCACTTGTATTTGCTATCGCTTTCGGGTGATATAAATACTTTTAATCGATATGGATGCCCTAGGTTAATAAAAGATGGCGAATAATTTTAAATTAAAAACCGCAGCAAATGTGGGCGTTACATCTGAAAACGTCTATGTGGTTCCTAATGCTAATCCGTTAACTACTGCTACGATTATTGGTATTACTTTATGTAATAATTCTGGTTCTGGTATCAACGTTGGTATTGGTATTACTAGATCATCAGATGATGATGTAATGTTGTTGAAAAACGTTCCTATTCCTCAAGGATCAACACTTGAATTTATGAATGGAAATAAAGTTGTTCTAGAAGCAACAGATACTCTTACAGCATCCAGTGACACTAATGCAAGTCTTGATGTAGCACTGACTGTCTTGGAGATTACCTGATATGGCACTTACCAAGATTACTAAAGGTGTAATCAAACCCAATGAGAATTATGATACTCATAACATAAACTCAACAGGTGTTATTACTGCCACACAGTTTCACGGAGATGGTAGTAATCTAACTGGTTTAGCAGATCCTTCAACACTTAAGCATAATAATGTTGTAAAGGTTCAGGCAAATTCTTCTGGTGCTGTTGTTACTGGTATTCTTACTGCATCTTCATTTAGTGGTGATGGATCTAGTCTCACTGGTGTTGGTGGTATTGGTGATGGTATAGGTTCTGCTAACAATCTAAATTATCTGTTTACTAGTCCAGAACTTCTAGAATTAACTGCAAATGCGACAGTTAGTGCGACAGAAGCACAAGGAAAAGTAGTATTCACATCATCTAATAGTATTAAGGTTGCAACTGGTGTAGTTGTTGAGGTTGCAGCAGGAACTACTATTCGTACTAATGTACTTGGTCTTTACTAGGAGGTAGTATGGCACTCACTAAAATTACTAAGGTTGGATCTAATGGTCTTGATGATGATGTAAGCGCAGGTGGCGGCGGCGGTCTTAATACTACACAAGATACTATTGATAAACTACTGTTTGTTCATCACGGTGGGTTTACTGCTGATACTACTATAGGTTCTCCACAAAAGTTCTTGGAGATTTTTTCACACGTTGATGCTACAGTAGATATTGATAATGGTATCACAGTTGATATTGATGATCAGTCGATGCTTTTGATTACTGATAAAACTGATTTTGATATGAACTTTATGGCACAAGGAGCATCGGGAACTAATCTCCAAAGAGCAACAAAGTTTGATGATAATGTTAGAACTTCTGTGATTGAGAATATTAGTCTAACTGGAGTTAAGAAAGTTGGATATTCTCAGATTCCAACTGGTGCTCAGGTGGATGTACCTTTTGATATCGATAATAATGTTATTGTCACTGTTGATGATGGTGCAGTTCTTGTTATATAAATAATTTTAACTTGTTGGTCAATTAAGGATAACGCAGTATGTCCACTTTAAGAGTAGATAATATTAAGGGAAGAACTGGATCGACAGTTAATATTCCCGATTCAAATAGTTTGAGTGTAAGTGGTTCCTTGAACGTCACTGGCGTTACCACTTTTTCTGCTGGAGCTGAACTCAATCTTCAGGGAGTGAACTTAAACAGTGGGACAAGAGGTGATGTTCTTGCCTATGATAGCACTGGAAAAATATCTAAAATTTCTCTGGGTGGTGCAGGTCAGGTTTTAAAATCTGATGGAACTGATCTTCAATTTGGTGATCCTGGTGGTGCTACAAACGTTTATTATGTTTCTAAGAATGGTGTTGATGCATCTGGACGTGGTGGATCACTGGACGCTTCATGGGCATCTGTTAAGTATGCCTGCTCTAATTTACCATCAACACCAACAAAAACTAATCCTGCTGTTATCTTTGTAAAAGCAGGTACATACGAAGAAACACAACTTCCAATTATTGTTCCTGAATATACGACAATTGTTGGTGATAACCTTCGTGCTACTACAATCAAACCTGCTGCTGGATTGGACTCTGGTGGTTCTACTCTGAACACACGTTCCACATTGTTCAGATGTAGTAATGGTGTAATCCTTCAAGATCTTATTTGTGATGGTATGGGTGGATACACTCCAGGATCTCCTGGTAGTGATCCGACTGCTGCTACTCTTGGTGGTGTTTATCTTGCTTTAAATGGTGCAAGCGTTGTTACAGATAAGTCGCCATACATTTACAACGTAACTACTTTTGGATCTGGTGCTACTGGTGCTGTTGTAGATGGTTCACTTCATTCAAGTGGAAACCGCAGTATGCTTTTCCATACAGTTACTCATATTCACAGTGATGGATTGGGTGTCTGGGCAAAGGATAATGCTAACGCAGAAATTATTTCTGGATTTACTTACTACTGTCAGATTGGTTATACCGCAACTGGTGGTTCTAAGATTAGATCTCTGAACTCTTCCAACTCCTATGGTGAGTTTGGTGTATTCTCTAAAGGATTTGATACCTCAGAGACTGCGAATACTGGTACCGTTAATGGTACGATGCTTTCTTATACTGGTACTATTACTGGTAGTTTTACTGCTGGAGAACAAATTACTGGTGGTACATCAGGTGCAACCGCTTATATTGTAAGTGCTCAATCTGAACCAAAAGTTCTTTATATTGTAAGTAAGACTGGAACCTTCCAATCTAATGAAGTTGTAACTGGTGGAAGTTCATCTGCCACTGCTACTTTAGTTGCTGGTACTGTAGAAAGTAATCAGTCTGGTAGAATCCTGGTAACACAATTTGCTTCTTCTGCTGATCCTGGTGATTCTTTACAATTTTCTACTACTGATGGTAATGCATATCAGATTCAGTCGGTAAGTTCTGTTACTGCCAACTCTGTTGCGTATCACGTTCTTGTATTCTCAACTTCAAGAGCAACGCCAGTTGCTTCTGGTGTGCAGGTAAATGTAAGAAAAGAATATAGTCAGGTTAGACTTACTGGTCACGATTTCTTGAATGTTGGTACTGGAGGTACTGACACAACTAACTGGCCAGATAGCCCATCTCAAAATAAAGCACAAGCAAATCAAGTTGTTACACTTCCGACTGACCCAGGTCGTGTTTACTATGTTGCTACTGATGAAGATGGTAACTTCTATGTTGGTGATCAATTTAAGGTTGAGCAGGCAACAGGACAAGTTACTCTTGATTCTTCCGCCTTCGATCTAAGTGGTCTTGAATCATTACAACTTGGTTCTATTGGTGGACTCATCGGTGCATCCGTTAATGAGTTCTCGACTGATATAACACTCTCTCAGAATAGCAATAATAAAGTTCCAACACAGGCTGCTGTAAAGAGTTATGTTGATAATACAAGTGCTTTCACTGGAAATCTGACTATTGCAGGTATTACTACAGTAGGTGGTGACTTACATGTTGGTACAGGCATCACAATGTATGCCTCTGCAGGCATTATTAGTGCTACAACATACTACGGTGATGGTACCAACCTTACGGGTGTTGATGCTAGTGCTATTACTGATAGTGGAGGAACTGTTAGAGTTCAAGGAAATACTTCTGGTATTGTTGTTACTGGTATTGCGACCATCGCGGGTGGACTTGATGTTCAGGAGATGTTTGAGAATGTTGATATTACAACCAGTGCTTTCACTGGAACAATTAATCATAATCTCAAAGACTCTTTAGTATTTTATTCTACTGGTAATGCTAGTGGTAACTGGACTGCTAACTTTAGGGGAGATGGGAATACCACACTCAATGATATGTTGAAGATTGGTCAATCGATTACGGTTACTGTTCTTGTTCAACAGGGTTCTACAGCATATAGAAACAATGCGTGGCAGATTGATGGTGCATCTCAAACACCTAAGTGGTTAGGTGGTGTTGGTGCCCCGACTGCTGGTAATGCTAGTGCTATTGATTACTATACTTATACTATTATTAAGACTGCAAACGCAACATTTACCATACTTGCAAATCATGGTCCTTATTCCTGATCTCGGAGATTATATAAATGCCACTTTTTTCTAGCTTAGGGGCGGGAAACGCCCAAACTACTAATAAAGGTAAAGAACGCGGTTGGTCTCGTGCTCGTGTTATTACTCATGGGTATGTTGGAGGAGGATATAAAGATTCTTCTCCTTGGAGAAATGTGAATAGAACTATTCACTCAACTGATGTTACTACTGATCTTGGTGATATGCTCAATGAAGCAGCAGCATATTGTGATGGTGCAAACTCTGATAATTATTTCTATATTTGGGGAATTGTTAATGCTTATGCAGGAACATCTGCAAATGGATGGTCAATGAATATGAATACTGCTGCTAGTCGTGGTGGTGGACACACTATGTCAGTCGCCAGAGCAGATTTTGGAACAATGGTTGATTTTGAGCACGCTGGCGCTAACATTTTCATTGTAGGTGGACTTAGTGCTACCACGAGTAAGTTTCAGATGAAGACTGAAACTATGGGAACTACCTCCAACTCAGCAACTGCAGCTGACTATACCGCTGCTTGTGAAGGTAGATTGAGAGGATGGCATAAGACTGGAAGTACTGCACAATCTTTCCAATGGTCTACTGAATCATATACTACTTGGAGTGGAGCTCCCGCCAGCGATGGATGGGGTAAAGCGTTGAGCAGCTATAATGGTGTTGCTTATATGAAAGATGGTGGGAACCTCAATGTAACTCTTAAGAAGTTTAATGATAACACTGGAACTAATGTAAGTAGTTTTACAGTACAAGATTCTGGTGAAGAAAACTATCAGACTGGTAATAAGAAAGGATATTGTTTAGGACATTACAATGGTGTCCAGAATAATAATTCATATAAGGTGAACCTCACTAGTGATGCTTATACTACTTTAGGGTCTGCTTCCGAACCTAAAGGTCACGCAGGAATGTCTTCTGCTGCACTAGCATCAGCATATTCGTTTAGTAATCCAGCTTATGGATATCAAGTCCCTTCATACTGATCTATAATGATTTCTACTACATACGTTAATCCTAGACATAATCTACATTATTTCATCGCTGATGTTGGAGATCTTCCAATGACACTTAGGGAGAATGATAATATTCAATTCTGTAATAGTGTAAAAAAATATGCTGTAGTTGGTGTAACTTCAGCAATGTATTATGAGCATATCTCTGGTAATGGATATGAAGAGTTGACCGTTAACGAAGCACTAAAATACTCTAAGTATGCTACTGAAATAAGAACACAGCACAGTGTTTATTGGAGAAATACTGAGACTAATGAAACAACTAAAGGATATGTCGGAGTAACTACTGCGTCTCTTAATGTTGCTTTGAGTACTATGAAAAAAGTGGCAACAAAGATGAATAATTATGTTGCTGCTAATACTGCTAACGTTTCCGATACACCTTTTGCTGGAACAGTCTTGACAAAGATCAATGAAGCGTCTACAATGGGTGAGATAAATATTGTGTATGAAAATTATTTTCATATTGACATGCCAAAAACACAGGCAGAATCCTTGAACTTAGTTGATGAAAATGGAAAAAGAATCTATCAAGCAGAGAGAACTGCAACAGACTATCTCGGACAACTCCTTTGATGAATATATTGTAGATAAAGCTTTATTGCATCCATTCCCACAAACAGAATTTCAATGTGAACATTTTGTTGCTGGATCACATGCAACAAAATATCGTCAAGTAAGACAAGTTCTTTTGGAGGTTGGATCTAGAAAGCATTCTTTAGATAAACTTCATATTTCTGTTAGAAAGAATGAACTTCTTATTAAGCAGAAAGAGGATAAACTTGCCAAAGCTAAAGACTCTTATGAGAAGGAACTACTTCAGATTGAAATTGATGACTGCTTATTAGATAGGGGGCAGTGGCAGAAGAGAGTTGATCAGGCAGAAATTGAAATTAAATATTTTCTTGATTACTTAAAGAGAACTTGTGGAACTCTAGATCAGACTGATAAGTTCTTTGAACTTGATGATGAGGAAGAACATAAGTATTGGATTGCTCGTCTTGCAAAACAGTCTTCGGTTGACCTACTTTCTTCTGGAAGAATTCAACCAGGTAATGTTGATGCTATATTGATGATGGGTGGTGAAGATCAAGCATCAACATTGAATGCTGCTATTAGATATGCTGGTGCTATTGATAGTGGAATGGAGAGAATGAAACTGAGTGCTGAAGCGGAGATTAAGTATATGGAAGGAGATGTTCCTTCTGTCGATTATCTTGAACAGGAGTTACAGAATAAACTTTTGAAATCTGAATAATGCTTGTTGAAAAAAACGTGATGCCGTTATTTTCGGCACCTGTATATACTGCTCATGTAGAAAATTATGATAATGATGTATTAGACTTTGATAATATTGATTCATCAGTGTATGATGTTTTTGATAGGACAGATAATATGCTGTCCAAGAATCAAAATATCTTACTTGAACCAGAGTTTGCTGAGATCAAGTATCATGTAGATACTGCAATGAAGGATTATACGTATAACGTTCTTCAGATAGATCCCGAATTAAAACTAAATTTGGTTTGTTCTTGGGCGGTTGTCGGTGGTCCTAACTCAATGACACCAAAACATATACATCAGAACTCTATCTTCAGTGGAACTTTTTATATTAAGTCTGAGCAAGGTGCTGGAGATTTAATTCTAACAACTCCAAAGTCATCTACAACATTTCTTCCACCAGCAATCTCGCCTAAGATGACTGGTATTAATATCTTCAATACAAAGACCTGGCATATCACTCCTAAAACTGGCGATATTATCATCTTTCCTAGTCATGTGTTTCACGAAGTTTCTCCAAATCAATCTGGACAAAATAGATCTTGTATTGCTTTCAATTATTTCCTTACGGGACCTATCAGTAATCATGAAACAGAAACTTTATTCTTATGAAACTATATGATACAAATGTATTTCCTGCATTTTCTACACCAATCTATGTTTCAAATGCGGTTGATTTTGAAGAAGTAATTGGTCTTGAAAATATAGATCAGGAAGAATTTTTTAAGGAAGAGTTTCCTCCTGAACTTGGAGACATTGGGATAGTATTAAATAGTAAAAATCAAAATATTCTATTAGACGAAAGGTATTTAAAGATAAAGGAATATTGTGATGCTGCTGTAAGTCAGTATGCTTATGATATTATTCAGATTCCAAAAGAGATTAGACTATCTTTAGTTTGCTCTTGGATGATTATTGGATATCCTGGAGCAATAACATCTAGACACATACATCAAAACTCTATCTTTAGTGGAGTTTTTTATATTAAGTCTCCAGAGAATGCTGGTAATCTTTTACTATCACATCCTCTTTCAATACCAACGTGTGTGTCATCTACTATTAGACCTTTTTTCAAACAGAACAATATCTTCAATAGTAAGATATTTGCACATAAACCAAATGATTGTGATATAATTATATTTCCTAGTCACGTTGAGCACGAAGTTACTAGAAATATGTCTGGAGAACTTCGGTGTTGTATCGCATTTAATTATTTTGTTGAGGGAACTATCAGTCCTGCTAATGGAGAAATATTATCTATTCGAGTATGAGTAAAATATTCAGTCTACCAATCAATCCAAAGTTTGATCCCGAGTTCATTGAAACTACATTTGTTAGTTTCTTGAAAAAGCATGAGCATCTAATCTTTGATCTGTACTTTACCTGCAGGATGCCACCTTTTGTACAAGATGCAATGGGTGATGTTTTTGTGTCTGGGGACGATCAAGTCATTGAAATGGCATTGTGGATTTCTCAAGAGACTGGTATTGATCTCTCGGCAACGTTTAATAATCTTTATGTGAGACCAGATCAATATAATTTGGATCTTTGGATTAAAAACTTTAAGCAATTGTATGATAGAGGTGTTCGTATTGTAACTCTTCCACATACTTCATGGGTGATGACTGGACAGATACAGAAAGAGTACCCAGATATATTCATTAAGAATACTATTCTTAGGGAAGTATCTCGTCCGAATGAGATTATTGCTCTCGCTGAAGCAGGATTTTCTTATATCAATCTTGATCGTGATTTAATGCGTGATAGGGAAAGGTTATTGGAGATTATGGAGGCAAAAGATTATCTACGTAAAAATCGTTCTCCAGTAATGCTTTCAATGCTTACAAATGAGGGTTGTTGGGGTAATTGTCCTATTATGCCTGAGCATTATCATTATAATAGTACTAGAGTTGGATCTAATCCTCAGTATTTTAATTCTGATATTAGTAGAATTTCTTGCTCTAGTTGGGATGTACTTGATGGTTCTGCATCACTTAAGGCAGCAAATCTCCCCCCATGGAAAAACGATTGGGAGGAAATGCTTGAGTTGGGTATTGATGTTTTTAAAATGCATGGTAGAGAAAGTACTATGCGTTTGAAAGAATCAATGGATATCATTGTAAGATGGGATGCTAATCAAGAACTTCTTTTCCCTGAGTTCGATCAGTATATTAATGATATTGATTTGGAAGAAAAACCAATTAATATTTGGAGAGAGAAGATCAAGACTTGTAAGTTTGATTGTTGGAAGTGTAACTATTGTGAATCTGTATATGAATCTAGATTGAAACGAAAGAATGTAAAATATAATCCAAAGATTGAACATATTCTTTTGTCTATTGATAATGCAATTAATCTTGAGAGTTCATTTACTAAGACTAAGATTGATGGATTGTCTTCTAACAGGACTAGGCACCTTCTCAACAATCTTTGTTCTTTTCCAAATACAAAATACCTTGAGTTAGGTTGTTATGCTGGTAGTACATTTTTTCCTGCTATTGAAGGAAATGAGGTCATTGGATATGCTGTAGATGATTTTAAATCAAATCCAGCACCTTTTAGAGATGATATTGTTTTTACTGGATATGAAGATCCTAAAGCAATATGGGAGGAAGAGATGAATGATCCTAGGTTTCTCTTCAGGTCAAATCTGATTGAAGGTGATGTGAAGAGTGTTGTTATATCTGAGAAGTGTAATGTAATTTTCTATGATGCTGGTAACGATCCTGTTGAACAGTTCAGGAGTCTTTCCAATGTTTACAAGTATTGTGAGGATGAATTTATTCTTGTTGTAGATGATGCCAATTTCAATGGAGTTGTAGAAACTACAGAAGATTTTATTAAGGCGAAAGGTTTGAAGATTTTATATGAACGAAAGATTCTCACAAGTATTCCTGAAGATGTAAACACTTGGTGGAATGGATTGTATATTGTTCTTCTTAAAAAGAACTGAAACCAAAATTGACTTTAATTTTCCCAATATGGTGGAAAAATTTCCGGCAAAAATTTCTCATATTAGGTTTTTATTGACATTCCAACCAAACTGATATATAATACAACTGAACATATTATGGGTATATGGCATTTCAATCAGTCTGGTATTATACAGACATCCCTGAAGA
>Ga0181417_1000238_pt1 | contig 18494 bp, 23 predicted proteins | sample 40SPOviralmetaG_FD_130142 | JGI IMG/M metagenome (GOLD analysis project Ga0181417, IMG submission 130142) | Marine viral communities from the oligotrophic San Pedro Time Series (SPOT) site, San Pedro Channel, CA, USA - 40 SPOT_SRF_2013-02-13 | ecosystem: Environmental > Aquatic > Marine > Strait...
GATTGGATGAGGAGACGCTTAGACTCGTTATGGTACTTTCGTATCTCCTCCATTTATCTGTAATGGGTTTTCTTTTTTAAATGGAGTTACTAAGGTTTATTACACATTCTTTTTGAATAACCAATAACTGCACACGTTATTCTTTTACCGGCGTGTCCAGTTGTTAAACTATCACTATGATTACCTAAACCTAAATCATCCATACCTTCGTGTATAACCAAAGACCTTCCTATTATATTAGCTTTAGTTCCTCTTAATTTTATTAAATTATCTACCATTCTAAAAGTGGCGTTACCACGTCCATCAAAATGAATATTACCCAAATCTCCAACGTGTCTTTCCTTAGAGTTAGGACCTCCGTGTTTTTTATTATATGGATTAAAGTGCCCACACGCACCCATACATTTATCAGTTAGATCACCTGCTTCGTGTATATGAAACCCGTGCGAACTATTTTTGTACTTATTTGATTTTAATACCCCTCTGATTATAACTTTACCTCCCTTTTCTTCAAATTCCACAACACCCTTAATGTTAATATGGTTAAAAAACGTTGTCGCTATAACCATTTATTAATGTACAAGATTTAATTATTAACTAATAAATTATTATTCGATACTGTTATATTTTGCAATTGTGATTTGAAAATAACAAGAAATCCTCTGTAACATCTTTCCTCGGGTGTAGAACATTTATCTAAATGTACGTGCGATATACCTCTTTGTTTACACTTTATTAAAATATTTTCTAAATTTGAAAACCTGATTTCAGTCTTGTTGTGTTTTCGAAAGATTTCTTCTCGAGAAACATCATGATAAATAAGAATTCCGTTACTGGATAAAATACGATCGTATACATAATCAAACCATTTATCGGTATTCCAATGATCTGCATCAGAAAAAATAAAATCAAACGATTTGTTACACGAGAATAAGAATTCTTTTTCGTCAGACTCGACGATATCGATATACTCTTCCAGTTCCTGAATATGTGTAGGTTTATTACCTTTCCAATCGATCCAATTATCAACCAATGTCAATTTTTTTAAATTTTCATTTTTTTTAAGAGCTTTTATTAAAACTACAGTAGTTTTACCACTACCTACACCCATTTCTAAAACATTATCAGGTTTATGACTCCTTATTAATCCGTATACGAGGTCTAAATGACAATCGTCTACAGCCACATTTAAAAATGGGTTATCATCAGATGTTATAGTTTTAAATTCCATATGATTAAATATGAATATATTCTTTAAACATATTGACAGAAAATTAGTAAATTTAAACGAGTAAACTAAGTCTTATAATAAAATATCAGACTATATAAATGGCACCCAAAAGAAAAACTGTTAAAAGTATCAAGGAATCACCAACAAAAAGTGTAGTTAAAAACTCTAATGCATGTTCGTGTTCAATAGGAAGTTACAATAATGATATGTATAACGGAAAGAGGAGAAAACAAACTAACATTAAAAATTTTTTTAAAAAAACAACAAAAAAAATTAATAATCAAGGATCCGCGATTAGAGAACCAACTCTACAAGATAGACGTGAAAATTATCATAAAAAGTTTGGTAATCAAATTATTAATTATTCTACATCAAAACGAAATTCTCTTTCACTATCACAGAATAATAAGGCTAAAATGAAAAAAATTAAAGAATTAGAGAGGAAACTAGCATTTCTATTAGCGCAGAAGACAAAGAAAGAAGCTAATAAGAAGGCAAAGGAAGAAGAAAACCGTAATACAAAAGAAAATAATAAAATAATAAATCGTATGATTAACAGTTTTATAAAAAATAAATAAAATGTAATTATATATGATGTTTAAAGAAGTTAGAAAAAATTATATTTATTTTCTTATAATTATTTTTTGTGTCATTTTTTCATTATACAAATACTTAAGTCCTAAAGACTTCGTTAAACAAAAGTTTTTTGGCTTTTTTAATAAACCTTATCAGATTACAAATGAAAATTTTCCTAAGATTGTACATTTGATTTATTTTCCTTGGGAAAGAACAACAGGAACATTAAAGCCAGATGAGATGGACTTCGATCAATCTTTTTTTTATAAATTTAAAAAAGATAACCCCGAATATAATATTAAATTATGGACTTTGTCTAAAATAAAAAAATTCACAAATGAATTTTATCCAATGTATAATGAAATTTGGGATAAAATTAAGCATCCAACACAAGCAGTAGATTTTTTTAGACTATTAGTAGTTTATCATTACGGTGGTATTTACTGGCAATATGATAGTAAACAAAAAGTTAATTTGCAATGCTTTACACCACCCCAGAATAAAAATACACGGTTATTTGTAGAATCTATTCTAAATAAAAAATATGCTAATGAAATTAAAAATGAACCAATTAGAAAAGGAAAACCGGAAGAGTTAGTTCGTGTTGCGAATCAATGCTTTTCAGCATTTCCTAAAGATAAATTTTTAGATTATTGTATTAAAAAATCATGGAAAAATTTAAATACTTTAGAAGTCAAATCAGATTATGATGTATTATATATTGGTGCAAACGCAATGTTTTCAGAAGCTTACGATGAGTATAAAGATAAAAACCACATTACCTTAACATATAATACTTCAAAATATATATCTTTTTCATCTAATGGTTCTTGGAGGTTAGGTTCATATTAAATTTTAATAAATAATATTGGTTTATATAAATGCCACCTAAAAGTTCTTTCATCGCGGGAACTCCTAATAAGCAAAATAAAAGAAAAGAAGTTAAAAAACCAAATACAAAACTTGAAACAGTATCTTTTAATAAATTAATAAAGGAAATATTACAAGAAAAGGAAAAATCTAAACAACGACGAAGACGATTACAATTTAACTCTAATTCAAAACCAAAAAAATAATCACATTTTATAGAAACAGAAACCTAAATTTTAAATTAATGTAAATCCAATATCTTTAGGTTTAATTTCTTCACTAAGTTTCCAGTTCCATAAATAGTAATTATTATCACCCGTCCCTTTCACAAATTTATGTTTAACGAGTTCTTCTTCGTCTACACCTATATCTGTACAGTTGTATACATCGAAACCTCGGTTACGCGCCATCATTATTGCGTCTTTTAAAGAATCACCAATATTATACAATTTAAAAGCTTGGTTGATTTTTATACCTGATTTTTCGTGTATATAAGGAAGACTACAGAAACAAACGAATTTATCTTCGTCGTCACTCAAATACGAATAAATTATATTTTCACGTGGTAGTAACCACTTTCTCACATATGTTTCATCCACCTCTATAGATATTTTAAATTGTTCGAAGTATTTTTTTAACATTCGCGTTACTCTAGGTACATCTTTTCTCGTCATGTCTCTTAAATAACTATTACCAATTAGTTTATGAGGTCGCTCGTTTGAATCTGATGAAAACCCCACTTTATACAATTTTTTTACATTTATGAGTCTATGCCAAGTTCTCGCGTTGGCAAAAGGTGTAGGTAATCGTTTACAAGCCGTGTATATAGCTTGCCAAATATCAATATCATGTGCCTTTCGTGTAATTTCGTTTATGAGTAAAGGTGCAAACCCCTTTGATCTTGAATTCTTATCGACACATAAAAAATTTATTTGTAACATTTTTTTAATTGTTTTGTTTATACGAATTTTACTAATAATAGCAGTTATACATCCTTCAATTTTTTTCGTTTCTTTATTTCTAATAGTTACAATCCAATCTTCATTTACTGCGATTTTTAAAAGTTCCAATTCATATTCAAAATAGTAATTAGAATCACGAAGATAATGATCTTTTAGAAACGCGTGAAGTTCATATAAATTACACGTACTCCATTCGTATTGTTCGTCTAATTTTATACTTTTAAATTTTATTTTATCTATTTCACCTTCTTTTTCGTTAATAACATTATTTTGGGGAACTGGTTGTTTATCCCACCACTTATGTATACTCATATTATTTAAAATAGGCTTAAAGTTTTTAACCTATTTTACAATATATAAAATGTCACTCGAACAAGATTACACAACCGTACCAGGACAGCTTTTTGCGTGTCTCTCCATAGTTGGACCAGAAGCACCTCAAAAAAACGATAAGTTTGGAATTAAAATTAGAGGTACATTTAACTCACGTGATGAAGCAGCGTCTCACGCTAAACGTCTTCAAAAAGAAGATTCGACTTTTGATATTTACGTTGTTGATATGTATAAATGGCTCTTGATTCCACCCGACCCGGCTCAAATTGAGGATGCACATTACGCGGATAATAAGCTCGAGGAACTCATGCAAGGGTATAAGGAAAATCAAGCACAAGCTGCAGCTATGTTTGCCGAACGTAAGCGTGATATGGCGGCTGTTAAAGCACCTGGTTCCGATACATATTTTAAGACTGGTGATGAGAATTCTAAATTTTATACGAAACCAGACGAGGCTCCGATCAGTCACCCAGCTGAAATTCTCGAACGTCTTCAAAAGGAAAAACCAGACGAGGATATGGAAGAACTCGTAAAGGAGGCGGATGCGATTGTTGCACAAGAAATTAAGGATAGAACTGAACAACGCGAAAAGGATGCTAAAGAGGCCAAGGAGAAACAGGCTAAGGAACGAGGGTTTGAATCGGTTGAAGATATGGAAAAGCATGACGATGAACAGGTATTGAAGGAAATTGAGGAAAATGAAAAGAAGGCTAGGGAAGAATTGGAAAAAAAGGCTAAGGAACGAGAATTTGAATCAGTTGAGGCCATGCAAAAACATGATGCTGAACAGTTAGCTATCGAAAAGGAAGCTAAAAAATCACAAGTTGAAAATTCGGTTGAAGCTCAGGTAACAGAAAAGACTGACGATGGTGAAGAAGAGGAAGTTACGTCAAAAAATAATGAAAACGACGAACCTGAACAATAAATATTAAATTAATTAATTTTGTTATATAAATATAAGTATGTTGAGTATTACATTGAACATAATCACCATTATTATATTATTAGTTGTAGTTGGTTTACTTTTCAGATTGTATACAGATAAAAAAAGTAAAACAGATACAGAGACGGTATCGTCAGATTTAAAAAAAAAACCTTCGAACTCAGACGAAGGTGAAGTTCAGGAAGTTACTGCTTCTGATGTTATTTATGATACAGTCACAGATCCACTCGTCGTAAGCCGGGCGTATTTTACGGAAACGGGATACGGCGAATTGGGTGATTTTAAAGGTCTACAAGCACAACTTTCCAATACATATTGGATACATGGAAAACCTATCCCGGTCTCAAAATAACTGGTTGCATAGTTTTACCCATGAAAAAACCAAGTAAAAAAGCTACAAAAATTATAATATACCCAGTTTTATCTAAATTTGAAAATATATCGTTTTTTTCATGTTGCATTTGATGTGGGTGATGTGCGTAAACTTGTGGAGGCGGAATATAATATTGTTCGTTATTTTCCGGTTCCTGTTGAATATCTTCACTTTCGTTAGAGAACGTGTCCTTATATTCATCTGCATTGTATTGTATTGGTGTTCCTACGTCCGATTCCATTTATAAATTTTAAATTTATTTTTTTAAGCCAGTTATTACTCATCTTCATCTTCATCTTCATCTGAGAAATCTTCGTCGTCATCTTCATCTTCAACAACAAAACCTTTTAAATTACCATTTTCATCACCATCTGATAAATCATCATCTTCTTCTTCCTCGTCTTCATCATCTTCTTCATCATCTGTACAAAAATCTTCGTCATCGCTTTGGAGTAAATCTACGTCAGAATTATATTCGTCTTCTCTAAAATCATCCTCTACATCTTCTTTTAATTCTAAGCGTTGAGGCTTTTTTGAAATTCTTCCTGATCGAGTTCTAACACCGTTTGACATTATAGATTAATAGTAGACAATTCTTTTAAGTATTTTACTCATTTACTCCTTTAATTGATTAATTTCTTCTCTAATGTGTAATTCATTAAAGTGTACTACAATTTTAACGGATAAATCATGTAATTTATCCTGAATATCTGTGTCTCCTGATACGACATTAAGTCCTATTTCTTCTAAATTGTTAATCGCACGAGTTAGTAACTTTTTTGATACTTCAACATGACTTCTGTATTCTAAAGCCATGTTTATGTTTGCGATAAATTCTTTATAAACTGTTGGATTTATTCCTGAGTATTTATGGGTTTCTTTTATTATATTTTGTATATCGGTTGTATTTGTTTCTTTTTTGAGTAGAGTAGATATTGTGTAAATTACAAGTGCCAATAGTAAAAGAGCTATCATTCTATAATTTAGTTGCTATTTTATCTGTGAGTAAATGTTTACGACAATCACATTTACACTTTTGTTCTAATACCTTTTTTACTATTTCAAAATTCACGTTAATTTCTTTACATTCTGGACACGTGTAGTTGGTATGTATTAAATATTTTTTTATACCCTTTTTCTTATCAATTTTTTCTATTTTACATTCTGTCTGTAATTCGAATATATTTTTTAAAATAAACTTGTTTAGTAGCGTTTTAATATCATTTTCACTTATTTTTGTGTTGGTATCAACTTGTTTAGGTAATTTCTGCATATACTTTTCTATTTTACCTTCTTTGTAAAGTGCCTTTTTGATTTTTGGTGATAATTGATGCCTTTTCCCTGTAAAATCTTTACAAAACCCAAAATGTCTCATTGTATCCGTAGTTGAAAAGCATTTTTGTGCTATAGTATCTCCTAATATATGAAACCATACGTGATTAGAATTATGATTACATTTTTTATTTTCACAATAAAATGAATTTGTTGAAACAAGAAACTGGTTTTTATTTTCATAAATTTTTGTTATTCTTGATAAATTTTGACCTTCTAAATTTTTTCTTACAAATTCTTCTATAAGACTAATAGCTTCCTGATCTTTGAACTCGTTTTTTATTTCGGTTGTTGTAAAATCTCCTTCTTGTTTTTTTACACTTCCTTCAATTATGACTGGATCATCTCTTTCTGTTCTTAATGTTGCCATTTGCATAATTTTAACATTTGCTATGTTTCCTTCTATTGCCTCTAACATACTAGAAGGTCCAAATCTGTATATAAAAATGGGTTTATATTCACTTTGTGTTTCTTTACCTGTGTGATTACATTTTACACAACCCTGACCCGAACACGCCTCGTGTTTACCTTTTTTGTGTGACCATGGCATACGAAACCCACTTCCTTTAGTTTTTCTTTCAGAACTACCGTATACAGATATATCAACTATATCACTCCAATCTTTCGACCCATATACCAAATTTAATGTGTTTATGACGTGTTGACGAATTGCTAATGCCGATGATCTATTAACAACGAAACCTGGCCAATTTATATGAACACCCGTTTTTATAAGGTGACCTACCGGTTTTGGTTCCGCTACGGAAATTAAGGCCTCTTTACTACCGAATTTCGAAACCTTATCGCATATAACTCTACACACACTTTCGAGATCAGAAAATGACATTTCATCTTCATCTTTATAATCGAGATCTACAAAAAAGTTATAATTATCTGTTTTCTGTTCAACGACGAATATTTTTTCACCATTATTATATCCTTCTACGTACTTTTCGTAAAAATCATTCAATCTATCAAATGGCACGGAAAGGACACCACCGTCCATGAGCACATGTGATAAATTGGATCCATTTGAGAAACCCTGTTCTCTACACCATTGTTTAAACATGATGTATACTTACCAATTATTAGTTTTATTTTTTTATATTCATTAATCACTATCGTAATGGTGACGCCAAATTGACTTTCTAAATGAAACTTCTGGATACTGTTCCTGTTCTGATAAATTTTTTTTAAGTACTAAAAGTTCATAAACTTTATCTTCATTATGAAGTTCTGCATACCTTTCTGCCTTTTCACTGGTATATCCGTGTCTTTCAATAAGGAGTTCTTTTATCTGCGATAAAATATAAGCTTTAGACTTCATTATTTAATAGAAAAGGTTTTTCTATTCAAAGAAGTTACACACGCGTAAAACTCTGGATTATTGAGTACGTTTTTTACTATTCTATCCCACTGTTTCTTTGTGTTAAATTCAGTTAAAGTTTCAAAATTCATAAAATCATTTTCGTCAAATGTTCGTTTAATTGGTAATTTTTGTATTTTTTTTAAATTTGTTTTCATTTTTTCATCGTTAAATTTTTTAATGAGGTCACCCTGTTCCTGTTGTGTATAATTTACGAAAAATATGAACACGTTATATTCTAAATCGACCCCTGGGCTTTCTTTTACTATAAACTTAAAATCTGAGTATTCACCCTTTTTAAGTGAAACTACTCCCCTGGTTTCTTCTTCGAGCTCTCTTAAAGCACATCGTATGGGATTTGGTATTTCTCTGCGTCTACACCCTCCTGTCACGAAAATCCAATCTTTGAATCTTCGATCTCGAACAGTTAGAAACTTTGGTTTAGAACCCGTAAATGTTACGGGAATAGCAATGGCTTTATATTTCTTCATTGCGCATTTGCAAGTTATAATTTAGCGAGATGATTATTCTGAAGATTCTTCTTCGCTATCTTGATTTTCATCAATTTCTTTAGCTACTTGGGTTTCATTTTCTGTTGTTTTTTTAGTTGGGATTTGACACTGAGATTTTTCTGGTCTGGGAAATGCTGGTCTGGATAAAAATGAAGCTAATTTTCCATTAAACCCCTTAACATTTTCCATTTCTTCTTTAGTTGTTTTGAGTTCTTTATACATGTACAAAGTTAATGCTATGCATAACAAAACACCGATTGCTGTAACGGTTTCACGATCAAAAGTAAACATTATATATTAAGTTTTACAATCATGTTTTTAAGTATGTATAATCGCACCCATGTGAGAACCTTTTTCTTTGGGACACTCGTACCCTTGTTGAGCAAATTGAATCTCCTGGAAATGACCTTCTTTACACTCCGCGTTTTGAGTGGGTTTTTGTTGTTTCTGGTCGACGAGATGATTCAAAGTTCCGGACTTAGGATCGTATGTAATAATAAAAATAAAAGCTAGTAAAAAAACTAATTGCCAGAACATTTATAATAAGTGGCTAAATTAAATTAGTTCGAGTACATCAAACCACCCATACCGTTTTCGATACGGAGGATGTTGTAGTTAACACCGTAGACATTGTCTTCAAACGTGTCGTCGCCTTCAATAACGAGTCTCGCAGAATCGAGTCTACTGAAGTTGAGCGAACCAGTTGGTTGGAGCTTGGACGTATCGAGACAGAATGGAACCAATAAAACTTTGTTATTCGCCGCGGCGTTTTGCGTGTGGTAGTAAACTGGTGTGTATGTAAAGTGTGGTCTGACAGACTTGGCATCGGAAACGTCCGTACCGTTAATTTGCAATTTCATCTTAGCAGTCGTGAGAGCACCAGTTGTGTTTTTGGCAACCAAGTATTTCACTGGGTGATTGAAACTAAGTTCTTGTGTACCCGATTTCGATTTAATAGCTTTTTGGGTTTGTGTAACAAGCATGTTTTGTGGTGTATTGGACAAGGATGTGCGTTCATCCGTATCGAGGTGGATGAATTGAGCGTAGACTTCCATATCTTCAACAGCAAGTGTTCCCCATGTAATTCTCAATTCAACATCGTGGTACTGAAGGGCGACCAATGGGAGCGCGGATTGGGCGTTTTCACAAAACGAAAACCTGAGTGGTACGAAATAATTTGTTTCCGCGTCATAGGCTTGTCTCGAGTTGGTTTGATTCATCACAACTGGCGCAAGATCGGTCATAAATTCAGATTCTTGCGTGTCGATGACTTGACCACCGATCAAAAGTTCAACTTTGCTGACATAGTCTTTCAAGTTCGGTGTTCCGTTTGCTCTACTCGCAACGTAGACGTATCCGAGCATATCACCTTTACGCTCGAACCTAACGGTGGACATACCACCAGTAACGGGGTTGCCCTGAACAACTTGTCTTTCGACAGTTTGGGCAAAGTTTGTGTGACGTTTATAGTTAGACCTGAAAAAGGAAACTTCGGGTTGACCGACAATGTGTGCATCTTGGGCACCGATTGCGATGAGTTGAGCAATACCTCCAGACATATTTTATATTATACTAAGGTTTTTTATTTTTAAGCCCATGTATAATATGAAAGATTCAAAAAAAAATAATTTACGCTGCTGTAAATGCAATTGCATTCATGTAAATTTTACCTGGTGATACACCCAATTTAGACACGGTCATAAGACCATGACTTCCTGATGATATGGAAACATCGTTTGTAAATGCAATGTAATCGATACCCTCTGTTATTGTTTTCAAGACTTTTACATCAGTACTTGATGCTAAGAGTGGTATGACGACTTGACCACCTATGGGTAAATTACTTATATCAAGTTTATCAATATCTGCGGTTACGGTGACGAGTTCGGCTGCCCCGTAACTTTTATTTAACGCATCTATGGTTATTTTCGTCGTTGATTGATCATACGTAGCTGTTATTTTTGTATTTGTGAGTTGAAGGTTTTGTGAAATGGCATTACCTGTTACAATTACATCGTTTGCTATGTTTGCATCGTTTCCTATATGTGCATCTGCACCTATTTTAATGTTATTTGTTATAACAACCGCGTTCGATGCTCCTGTAAACTGAACAATATTTGAAGTAACATTTGCACCTGCACCTGATGAACACACGTCATCCAAATTGAACGGTGATGCGGCGACGTGAAGAGCACCTATAGTAATGTTATCGGCTGATATATTACCAGTTACCGTGAGTACGTTAGATTCGTAGGTATTAATTGTTAGGTTAGAAACCCCACTTGGACCTCCTGCGGGACCTGGACCTATAGTCACATTTGCGGCATTTTCGTGAATGTTATCGAATGTTGAACCACCTTTACCCCCCGAATCAAAAATTTCTATACCATCACTACCATCGTATTTTATAGCTAATACGTTTGTCGTAGCTGCCGGTTCTGCCCAGTCTGGATCGAGTTTTATCGCATTTTCAACTTTAAACGATTGTCTTGATCCTGCAGACGATTTAAGTATAAGTTCGGTTGTGTAATCAATTTTCTTATCGGTATTAATCGTAATATTATCACCCGTATATAAGCCCCCTGTAAACTGGATGACGTTTGACGTAATGTTTGCAGATGTAGGTCCATTATTTACGATCGATTCGAGGTTCGAGGAAACGTCGTCCCAATACGGTATATCGTTTGTACTGTGTAATCTTAAATATTTACCTCTATCAGAATGATCTCCCGCTCTTGATAATTTTGCTAAAGTATTATTACTATCGTGATCACCATATAATATATCACCTTTTGCTATTGTTTTGTGGCCCGTACCACCACTTGTAGATGCAATAGGAGTATCTGTACTTATAAATTCTGCTGCGTAAACGTTTGTTCCTACAATGATGTTACCTGTGGTTTCTAAACCTGTTGCAGCATTTTCTATTTTAATTGAATCTGCTGTTATTTTACCCGTTGTTGTGACGTTACCCGCTAAAACGTTACCCCAAACATTTGCGGTAATGTATTCATCACTAGTCCCGTTATTTGGTGTAATAGTCGTATCTGTAGATGCATCTGTGGTAAAACATATCGTATATTCCTCTGGTGAAGCTGCACCTAAGTAACCCGCAAATACGTTTGCGGTTGGTCTTGCCATGTGTTGACCCATATCCATAGTGTCTCCACCTGATACCTGATCATTTCCGTGTGAAACTGCGAATATCTTATCCGTTATAAAATGATCTGTTACGTGTTCGTGTGAAGTATTACCTTGTACTGTTAAGTTACCACCAATAACGACGTTTGATGATATACTTGTAATTTTATCGGCAACATTGTAACTTATTTTACTACTTTGGAGTAACTTTGAGCCCGAGTCTAAATACGGGATAAACGTATCACTTATTTGACTACCACTTCCAATCGTTATATCTTTGGTTTGTATACCTTGACTAAATTGGAGTACATTTGATGTAATATTTGCGGATGCAGGTCCATTACTTACGATAGATTCAAGGTTTGAAGAAACCTCTGACCATGTGGGTATATCATTAGTCCCAAGTTTAAGAAATTTACCTCTATCAGAATCATCTCCCGCTCTTGTTAATCTTCCTAAAGTATTATCAGAATCGTGATTACCATATAATATATCACCTTTTGTGATTATTTTGTGTCCCGTACCACCACTTGTAGATGCAATAGGAGTATTTGTACTTATAAATTCTGCTGCGTAAACGTTTGTTCCTACGATAACGTTACCCGTGGTTGTTAAACTTGTTGCTGGATTGTCAAATTGAATGGTATTTGATGTAATGTTTGCGGTTGCTGGTCCATTACTTACGATCGATTCGAGGTTCGAGGAAACGTCGTCCCAATATGGTGTATCTTCGTTAGACTCACCCGTTTTTCCTATTCTTAAATATTTACCTCTATCAGAATCATCGGATGCCAATTGTAATATTCCCCAAGTATTATCACTAGCGTGATCACCAAATAATATATCACCTTTTGCTATTGATTTGTGGCCCGTACCACCACTCGTAGATGCAATGGCATTTTCTGTTGTAATTGTACTCGCTGAAATTGCATTAGACCCTGCAATTTTACCTAAAAACGCTCCGTGTGTTGTATCTACCTGTACGTTACCTAGAGTTGTAATACTTGTTATTATATTTGAATATTGAATTGGTATAGATACAATGTTACCATTTGTTCTGTTAGCAACGTTTTCTAGTGTAATATTATCCAAAAGTGAACCGTCACCAAGGTATTTTTGAGCATAAACGTTACCCGATGTCCAAAACGCATTCGTTGATTGTGTTGGAACGTTTATTTTAACAGAACTTGGATCGTTTCCTAAACTTATGGTATCTGTTGGTACTAGGTTACCTGCCAATCCTAGGGTGGTCCCTGTAAACCTCGTCGAGTGTGTCCTCCCACCGGTTGTAATATAAGCTGGGTTAGTACCAGTTTGAACACCATCAATGGTAATATTCGTACCAGATATAATTCTTTCTGATTTAGATGTACCTTTAACTTCTAGTAAAGTAGTGCCTGAACCACACATAAAAATTTTATCCTTTACGGAAAGGGCGTGTGTGGGTGCACTATTTGAAATACCAACGTTCGACGACGTAACAAAAGATGTTATTACGTTATTAAATTCAACTATATTGGATGTTGTGTTACCTCTATTAACTGCTTCGTCAAGAGTAATACCACCTAAAAGGGATGTTTTAACACCCGAATCTACAACTTCCTTTGTAGTTGAATTATATGCAAAAAAGTTTGCATTTTGCACGTCTTCAACTCTGAGAGGTGACATATAAATGGACCCTGAATTGGGTGTACTAATTTCAGTATTAGACGCATTGAAAACAATCGTGTTTTCAGCCTGGCTATCTGAAACGTGTTTACCAAACCGGATTTTGGTAGACCGTTCGATGGTAGGTATGTTTTTAACCATTTAATATATGTAAGTATTTTTAATTGGCGTATATGAGACCAGCCATTCCATTTTCTATTCTGAGAATGTTATAATTCACGGCATATATCGGATCGTTAATTATCATGGATTGACTGTGTATTTTTGCTGAATCTAATCGACTAAAATTGAGCGTTCCTGTCGGCTGGAGTGAACTCGTCGAAAGACAAAAGCAGTATAAAAAGAAATCGGGGGACGTTACGAATTGTGTGTGGTAATAGTTCTGAACTTCCATAAAGTGCGGTTTTCCCCATTTATAAGGACCTATATCGAGACCGTTAATTTCTAATTTAACCTTGTTACTCGCGGACGTTAGTGCACCTTCAACGGTCGTATCCGAACACGCGAGGTATTTTACGGGGTGATTAAACGTAAGTTCTTGTGTAAGTTCTCCAGAAGGAATACTTTTTTGAACTTGTGTAATGAGAAGGTTATGGTTTCTCGAAACTATGTTACCACGTTCCTCGTTATCAAGGTAATAGTAATTTGAATAACACTCGACGTTATAATTACTTGCTTGTGATCCCCAGTGAATACGTAATTCGACTTCATGGTATCGTAAAGCAATCATTGGTAAGGCACACTGTGGACCTTCACAAAAGAAAAAGCGTAACGGGTAAAAGTACGAACGTGCGCTTACACCTGGGTGTGTACCGTTGGAACTTTTAGAAACGTTCGTTGCGAACGTATCTATGGCTATTTTTTCGGTAAAAGCTGCGTCTTGGGTATCTATAACCTGACCACCAATGAGTAATTCGACCTTATCTATAACGTTTTCCCAGTTTTGGATATCGAGTGCTTGTGTATTATCATCTAATGTGAAATACGTGTATCCTAATAAGTCACCTGATCGTGGGAATTTGATCGATGACATAGCGTTATTATTCACAACTCCTTGTATCGTTTGTTTTTCTATGGATTGTGAAAAATTAGAATGCCGTTTAAAAGTTGAGCTAAAGAATGAAATTTCTGGGTTACCCATTATGTATTTATCTTGAGCACCAATGGCGATAAGTTGAACAACACCAGAAGACATTTATATTAATAGGAGGTTTAAATTATACGTACGAAAACGCCCTGAAATAATTAATAGGGCAGGTTCTTATTTTTGCAGACGAATCTAAATATTAAACAGGTTTCTCCAGATGAAAATGTTACAGCCGCACCAGTTTCTTTTAATACTTCGACATTTAATCTATCGAGTTTACGAATTGGGTTAAAATATTGTTGAATAACTGGGTATTCATTTTTAAAAACAATGCGATCTGTTCCATCTGTTACGAGGGTTCCGAAAACGCCGTTGATCATATTATCAGTGGATGTATTAAGATCTGTTTTTCCTCTTTGAGAAAAAATAGTTTTCAACTCATCAATTTTGAGGTGAATGAGTTCACTCGCGTCGTGATTATCAATATGAGCTGCTATTAATTGAACCTGGACTATATTTTCGAGTGGTGTTGGAAAGTGTGATGTAAATTTTTGCTTATTAATTGAATCAGAAATGGTATCAACTATAACTGTATGATACTCGTGTTCGAAATCGGGTAAAGTAGATTGACTAGTCACTAAAGCCATTTATATATACTGGAGATTTTACTTCATCTTATAACTCGCTTGGTCCTTGACTACTTTTTGACCCCCACAAATTCCACCTCGACTATCGGAATAGTAGGCTGTATCGAGACAATCTTCCCTGGACTCCTGGTCGAAAAGAGATTTGTCACTTACCATTTCAATTTCAACTGGTTGGTAACCACTTGTTCTTAAGGCGCCGAGCGCGCACAAAATTAAGAATATAATCACAATTGATTTGAGTGTACTTTTATTAGTAGCGTTAAGTTTCATTTGTATTGAGTAAATATTTTTTTTATAAAGTGCGTTAAAGAAATTAGAATAGTTTCAATATAAAGATTAATGGACGGTGAGATCATCCTAAATCGAGGTGACACAAATGTTATGAAATTGGACGATAGCGAACAGGCGTTAATGAATGAGATCGAAATTGATATTCCAAGATCCCAGCCTGTAAAAAAGCAAATACAAAAAACTATGAAAACTCAATATACTCCTCCACCAACACAATTTTTCCAGGAAGATATGGACTCGTTTGCGAACCCGAATAAACAAAATCCACCTTCTGTACCCCCACCGGAAGAAGTTATGGATTATGGTGAATATGAAGACGAACCGGAACAACAGGGGTACGAGTATGCGGGTGGTGGAGGAGGAGGTGGTGGATATATGGAAGAAGAACAACCTTCACCTGGATTTAAAAACATAGATGAGGAAAAAGCCGATCTCGTGAATAAACTTGGTCGATTAGAAAAGAAGGGGTTTACCGTAAATAAACGTTTGAATGCATATTCTCCAATAGATGAACTTAGAACTGAGGTTAAGCGAATTACGTATAGTATCGATGTTGATAAATCGATAAAGTTTTCGAGACGTATGCTCATTGCTTGTACGACGGGACTTGAGTTTATGAATAAGAAATATAACCCATTTGAAATCCAACTCGACGGTTGGTCAGAAAACGTTATGGAAAATGTTGACGATTATGATGAAGTTTTTGAGGAGTTATATGTGAAATATAGAACGAAAATGCACGTTGCACCCGAAGTTAAACTTATTATGATGCTTGGTGGATCGGCAATGATGTTCCATTTGACGAATAGTATGTTTAAATCGGTGATGCCGAATATGAACGACGTGATTAAACAGAATCCAGGATTGGTTCAGAATATGATGTCGGCCGTTCAGAACACAGTTCCTAAGTCGCAACAACAGGGTGAAGAGAAAGTGGATGCAAATGGGAGAAGAGAAATGCAGGGCCCAGGATTTGACATTTCGAGTCTCATGGGTAATATCATGATGCCACCCCAACCACCCATGAATACGACGAATATACCCCAAGTAGAAAACCCATTAACCGATGAAATCGATATCGAGGACGATATTTCCGATATTGCTGAACCACCAGTCGGTGATACCAAGGAAAGGGGTGAAGATGATAGTGAAGTTAGGGAAGTTAAAGTTACCCAGACCAAGTCAAAAAGAGGTGGTGGGAAAAAGAAAAAGTCAGTCGAAATTAATTTATAAATGATAGTATAAATGATAGGGTATTGTCCTTTGGACGAAGATCCTGTTGAGTTACCTTCGAGAAGACAAGATGTTTTTCCTCAGTCAAGGTTACAAAAACCGGATAAAACAAAAAAACGTTCGGTTCTTGGCGAGGACGATACCGAGTGTAATTTCGTTGTCATGTTCTTTATCGCGGGTGTTATAGCACTCGCGGTCATGGACTCACTTCCAGGTAAAAAGTGAGTGATAAACCATCTACCATCCTGCTTTTTTCAGCATGGTAAATGTGATTTTGTTTTTTTAGTTAAAATTTTAATGGTACCGTATATGATCGTAAAAACAGTTATCCGTTGGTATGTGATCCCAGTCAGTCAAACCGTCAGCAGAACCATCTGGTTCTTTCCAAAGACTATATAACGCTTCACCACCACTTTTTTCCTGAAACCGTACGAATATTTTATGGTACCCAGTTTTCAAGTATATACTACCTGTGGTTCCACCGGGGGTTGTGAGTGTACTATTATGACCATGTCCACTGTACCAATAAGCGACTTGAATACCGTTTATGTACATATCTGAAGCATCGTCACTATTTAAACCGAAATGGTGCGTTCCAGCTGTAGTTACTTTTAAATAACCTTCAAATGTTTCGGCAAATGTAGTATCCAAACTGGCGGCCGTGTGTTGTGGTCTACTTAATGATTTAGTACCTGAACTTAGAATTTCGAAATACGTATCCATTTCAGATTGTGTAGTTGGTGTACTTGAACCTGCGTTAGTAAAATACAGTTTTATTAGGTTCCCCTTAACTAAATGTTTTTCATATCGTGCTAAACCAGTTTGTATAGAGTTACAGTGAATGTGACCGTCAACATCGAGTTCGGCATTTGGACTTGTAGTTCCTATACCAACTTTACCCGAGCTTCTATAAATATCTGATCCCGACGTTGTCCAAGGACTCGAACCTCCACCACCACTCGCGTCTTCCCACGCGACCGAACCTGATGAACCACCACTCGTAAGAACTTGACCGTCGGTACCCGAGTTCCCGTTAATTAAGATTCTCTTTTTTAGATCTATTTCATTACTTCCACATGTAATGTATTGAGATGATGTCGTTCCCAAATTATTCTCATCATTAGCTATTACGAACTTATCACTCTCACTATTATCTATACCCACACACCAAGCCGAACCAGATCCATCTGCACACGATAACGATAATAGTGGGTCACCGGTACCACCGCCATCCACTTTTACTTGTATAATACTATTCTGAGATGTACTACCTGACGTTAACTGTATTCCGTTTGTACCTGAACTATAACTGATATCTAAAGGTACTCCCGGGGTAGATGTACCTATACCAACATTTGATGTTTGGTAAATGTCTACACCACTAGATGTAGCTGGCCAAAGTAAATTATTATTTTGGTAAATGTTACCTGAAATTACATTTACATTACCTGTAACTTCCAACGTTTTTGATGGGGATAAGTTACTCCCTATACTTAATTTATTTTGTATGAATGCATCACCACCGACAGATAAACACTCGGATGGTGAACCGTTATTGTATGAATAGTTTTTAATATGGGAGCCGGATCCGTTGTGTCCCCAATTTATGTTAAAAATCATCATTCCCATAAACGTACCCGCGGGTCCAGGTATACTACCAGATGCTTCACCATACCCGAATCGCCAACCTTGACTGTCCCAGTTTGGTGCTGCCCACGTAATGTAAGGGTTTGTAGAGTAAGTTTTGGTTAAAGTCATTTGTTGGTTGTTGATGTAAATATAGTCTCTGTATTGAGGAGTTGTCCCTTCTGTAGGGAACACAACACAAATATGGTACCATGTATCTTGTGTAAATGTGTAAGTAGTCGATGCCGTACCAATACCAGAACCAAAGTTTAGTGTTAATCCTGTTGACGTTAATTGTAAACA